>Ga0207085_1001_pt1 | contig 82855 bp, 81 predicted proteins | sample Alteio_BWMinHeat_53_FD_153542 | JGI IMG/M metagenome (GOLD analysis project Ga0207085, IMG submission 153542) | Enriched cells from forest soil in Barre Woods Harvard Forest LTER site, Petersham, Massachusetts, United States -... | ecosystem: Environmental > Terrestrial > Soil > Temperate forest >...
AAGCGCCTGATCCACCGTTTTGCCCTTCAGCCATTCGGTTGCAAGCGATGAGCTAGCGATCGCGCTGCCGCAGCCAAATGTTTTAAATTTGGCTTCTTCAATGACACCCGTCTCCGGATTTACACGAACTTGCAGCTTCATTACGTCGCCGCACTCCGGCGCTCCCACCATGCCCGTACCCACGTCGGAGCTGGTTTTATCCAGAGAGCCGACATTCCTCGGATTGTTGTAGTGATCTAAAACTTTATCGGAATAAGCCATTTTCTCTCCTCTTTAGATGCTCAGTGTGCCGCCCACGATACTTTTGACAAATCAACGCCTTCTTTTGCCATCTCGTAGAGAGGCGATAGTTCACGCAGTTTTGTCACCACATCGATCACTTTGGCCGCCACGTAATCTACCTCTTCCTCGGTATTGAAACGGCCGATGCCGAATCGAATGGAAGAGTGGGCCAGATCGTCTCCGGCGCCCAACGCCTTCAAGACATAACTCGGCTCAAGGGTGGCGGACGTACAGGCCGAGCCGCTAGAAACGGCAATATCGTTAATTCCCATGAGAAGGCTTTCGCCTTCCACGTAGGCGAAACTGATGTTCAAGTTGTGTGGTAAGCGATGCTCCCAGGAGCCATTGATGTAGACCTCGTCCAGGGTGGTCATAAATTTGTCCTTCAGCTTGTCGCGCAAGTATCGCAGGCGCGCGGATTCCTCGACCATCTCCCGCTGTGCAATCTCGCAGGCGGCTCCCAAACCCACAATTCCAGGAACATTCAGCGTGCCGGAGCGCATACCGCGCTCATGGCCGCCGCCATCGATCTGGGCAGTCAGTTGAACGCGAGGGTTCCGGCGGCGAACGTACAAAGCGCCAACACCCTTTGGCCCATATAGCTTGTGCGCGCTCAGCGAAAGAATATCGATGTTGTCCTTTTGAACGTTTACCGGAATCTTGCCTACGGCCTGCACGGCGTCGGTGTGGAGAAGGACACCCTTCTCGCGAGCGATTTTGCCAATCTCCTGAATCGGCTGTACCACGCCAATTTCGTTGTTGGCGTACATGATGGTGATGAGAATGGTCTTATCGGTGATTGCGGCGCGTAGTTGATCGAGATCGATCAAACCATTCTGATGGACCGGCAAATAAGTGACGCGAACGCCATCTTTCTCCAACCGCTTGCAGGTGTCAAGAACGGCCTTGTGTTCGGTTGCCTGGGTGATGATATGGTTACCGCGTTCCGCATACATTTCGGCGACGCCTTTAATGGCGAGGTTATTTGACTCGGTTGCGCCGCTGGTAAAAACAATTTCTTTGGCAGTAGCGCCGATCAGATCCGCAATTTGTTTCCGGCCTTTTTCGACCGCTTCTTCGGCTTCCCAACCAAAGCTGTGGTTTCGAGAAGCCGCGTTGCCAAAGACGTCCAAGAAGTAGGGCTTCATGGCATCGAAAACACGGGGATCTGTCCGCGTCGTGGCATGATTATCAAAATAAATCGGAAGTTTCATTTTCTTATTTCCTGATCCCGCCATGAGTGTCCGAGGACGCTGTCAACGTGTGCAACGCGACGAGGGGGTTAATCGGAGTTGCGCCCGGCTCCGGAGCGGCATCGTCGAGCATATCTTGGATGCTCACACTATCCAAAAGTCGCAAGATCCCCTCATGGATGCGGCGCAGGGGCCGCCGCACAGTACAACGGTCTTCATGGCCGCACCCAATTTCGTGCGTAAAGCAGTTCGCAAGCACAATGGGGCCGTCTATGGCCCGTATTACTTCAAGAGTTGAAATCAGGTGTGGTTCGCGAGCCAGCTTGTACCCACCGTTTGTTCCGTACGCGGACACGAGGAAACCGGTCTTCCCTAAACGCTGCAGGAGCTTGGAAAGAATCGGAAGAGGGATACCGCTGGCGTCCGCCACTTCCTTGGCGCTGAGCGCACCTTCTCCTTCCCGTTGACGCGCGGCAAAATGCTTGAGAGCAATCAGACTGTAGTCGGCCTTCTTCGTTAGTCTTAGCATTTTCAATCGAGCCGAGCGCGCTTTTCAAGCGCTTTCCGCAGGTTTCTTAACCTTAATCTGCGACCGAAAGGATCCTCTTTGTTTATAACACGTTCGACACGCACTGGGTTAAACTTTTATCTGCTCACTAATCAACCGCTGGACAGCACTTGGGCGGCCGGTGAGCCAGCTCCGGCCGGCGCCAAATCCATCCGCCCTGGTCGATATGTTTTGATTGGCTATTGAAATGGCCGTAGCCATATCGCCAAACTTCTTCCGTGATCCGTCTCTTTAGAACTCTAATCCCGGCCAGCGTTCTGGCGCTACTCGTGTCTGAGTTCGCGCTGGTGGTTGCCTGCTTTTGCTTTGCGACGCTATTCACTACCAACCTGACGCCATGGGACTACCTGGTTACAGAAGGCAATTTTTGGAAGCTGCTAGTTATCGCCGGATTGATCATCCTCGGAATGTACTTCCAGGACCTCTATGCCGAACTGCGCGTGGTGTCGCGCCTTCTGGTGATTCAGCAGGTATGTCTCTCGGTCGGTTCGTCGCTGTTATTGATGGCCTTTGTCGGCTACCTGAATCCCGATTTGCTGCTTGGCCGCTGGCTGATGATCGTCGGCAGTTTAACCGCGGTGATTGTTCTGCCGGTGTGGCGAGTTTTTTACTGGCGCTATATCGTGGCGGTTCTTCGATCGGAGCGCGTGCTGCTGATGGGAAACTCCAGCATTCTCGGCGAGGTAACCGAAACGGTCCTGAACAAGCCGGAGTTTGGCTACAGCCTAATTGGATATCTCTGCGAGGACGAGCCAAGCGGCTTACCGATCCCATGCCTCGGCAAGGTAGACGACGTGAAAATGGTCTGCGCACAGTTCCACCCGACACGGATCGTGGTCGGCATGGCGGAGCGGCGCAATCGCCTTCCGGTGCAGGACCTTTTGGAAATCCGCTTTGGAGGGGTGCTGATTGAGGATGCGGCGGACACCTATGAAATGGCGCTACGCCGGGTGTGCAGCCGCAAGATTCAGCCGTCGCAGCTTATCTTCACATCCCAATTGGGCCCACGCCCAAAGGCGATCGCAATTCAGAATTTTTACTCCTTTCTGATCGGGTCGTTGGGGTTGATTGTTTTCTCTCCGCTGATGCTGGTAACCGGAATCCTGGTTGCCGTTTCTTCCAAGGGTCCAATCTTCTACCGCCAACGGCGCGTGGGAATGAACGGCAAGATTTTCAACGTCTATAAATTCCGCTCGATGTACGTGGATGCGGAAGCACGCACGGGCGCTGTTTGGGCCAAAAAAGACGATCCTCGTATTACTCCGGTCGGCAAATGGCTCCGCAAGCTACGGCTGGATGAACTGCCGCAATTCTGGAACGTGGTGCGGGGAGACATGGCCATCGTCGGTCCGCGGCCGGAGCGTCCCGAATTCGTCGACATCCTGGCCCACCAAATCCCCTATTACCGGCAACGGCTTGCGGTCAAACCAGGCATAACGGGTTGGGCGCAGATTAACCACAAATACGGCGACACGGAACTCGATGCTATGATCAAGCTCGAATACGACCTCTACTACATCAAGCATGTAGCGGCGGCGCTGGATTTTTATATCATCTTTCACACGGTCAAAGTTATGTTGTTAAGCCGCGGCGCCCAGTAGCGGGCTACCTACAGCTTCTATCGCGATGAAACCCAGTTTGCGGCCGCGAACCATTATCCGTGAGCCACGTTGGCCGGTTGTCATCTCGATGCTGGCTATAGTTGGGCTTTACTTTTCGCTACCCGAACGCTTAACGCCCGGTCCTACCTGGATTACTGTCTCAGCGATCCTGTTGCTTTTAGGTTCGACAATCGTCACGCACCGGACAGGGCGTGATGATTGGAATCGTATTTTAGGCATTGCTCTACTCTGTGTCATTACCGGGGCCGTCGCCTGGTCGCTTGGTAGCTTGATCGCTAGCCTGCCCGACAAACGTCAGGCTCCGATTGAGCTCCTTCGCTCCGCAATGGCGCTTTGGATCAGCAACGTGCTGGTCTTCGCCGGTTGGTATTGGCGTCTGGATGCAGGCGGCCCGCATCATCGCGATCTTCGAGAGAAGCATACGGAAGGCGCTTTCCTTTTTCCGCAGATGATGTTGCCGGATATCCAGGAAGACGATCCGGACGACGGACAGTGGAAGCCCGGCTTTGTCGACTATCTGTTTCTCGCGTTCAATACCAGCACGGCGTTTTCACCGACGGATGTGCCCGTACTTTCGCGTTGGGCCAAATTGTTGATGATGGTGCAAAGCTGTATTTCGCTCGGCACCATCGCCATTCTGGCCGCGCGCGCCATCAATATCTTGTAAGAACGGTGCTTTGCTTAAGCTTCAACCAGGGCGGCGTCGCGTTCCCGTCCGGCTTCCGTTGTTTCGACCGGGCGCTTGATTTTCCGCCTTGAATGAAGCTTGTCGAGATAAACGTAGATCACAGGCGTGATGTATAACGTCAACAACTGCGATACCACCAGTCCACCGACCACGGCCAAACCCAGCGGGCGTCTCGCTTCCCCGCCTGCGCCGGTTCCAAAGGCGATCGGCAACGTACCGAGCAAGGCCGCCATCGTGGTCATCATGATCGGCCGGAAACGCTGCAGACATCCCGCGACGATGGCCTCTTCGGGCGACTTCCCCTCATTCCGTTCGGCGGCGAGCGCAAAATCAATCATCATGATCGCGTTCTTTTTCACGATCCCGATGAGCAGAACGATGCCGACAAACGAGTACAGGTTCAAATCATTCCCGGTGATTAAGAGCGTTAACAGCGCGCCCAATCCGGCTGCGGGTAGTCCGGACAAAATCGTGATCGGGTGAACGAAGCTCTCGTACAGAATGCCGAGTACGAGATAGATCACCAGAACCGCCACTAGCAGCAGAATACCGAGACCTTTTAGCGAGCTCTGGAAGGCGGCGGCCGTTCCCTGATAGCTAAAGGTGACCGTATCCGGGAGGGAGATCTGGCGCGCGGCGTTGTCGATTAACTTCGTTGCCTGACTTAACGACACGCCCGGTCTTACGTTGAACTGCAAATTGACGGCCGGTAATTGACCGATGTGATTGACACTTAGCGGAGCGACGGTCTGCTTGAAATCGCTGACCGCGGAAAGCGGAACAAGCTTGTTCTGATTCGATTTGATGTACAGGCTGCCCAGCGCGGAGGGATTGCGCTGATTTTCGGGCAGAACTTCCATCAACACGTCGTATTGATTAGCCGAGGCCATGATGGTGCCGACTTTACGGCTGCCGTAGGCATCGTACAGTATGTTCGCAATTGACTCCGGTGACACTCCGATTGATTGCGCGCGCTCGCGGTCGATCTGTACTTGTAGCCGCGGACTGCTCAATCGAAGATCGGTGTAGACATCCTGCAGCTCCGGAATGGACCGAAGCTTCATCTCTAATTTTGGCGCCCAGTGGTAGAGCTCTGCTGTATCCGGATCCTGAAGCGCAACCGAATACTGACTTCGGTTCTCTTCCTGGCCCATGGAAATGAGCGGAGGCACCTGCAGAAACACCATCACGCCGGGAATCTGCATGAATTGAGCTTCGAGTTGACCGATGATAGCGGACGATTTGGGGCGTTTCGGATCATTTTTCAGATCCATGAAGATGAAGCCGGAATTCTGCCCCTGCATACCGACTCCCGAGCCATACGCGGATACCCAGGGGTTATCACGAACCACTTTGTCAACCTTCGCCTGGATACGAACCATCTCCTCAAACGAGGTATCCTGCGCCGCTTCGTCGCCGCCGAACAGGAATCCCTGATCGACGGTGGGCATGAAGCCTTTGGGCATGACGATGAAGAGAGCGACGGTCGCGACTGTTAACAACACGCTCACGCCAAGCGTGATACGGCGATGGCGCATCACCACATTCAAAGTTCGCCGATACATCTCGTTAAGCCAGAAAAAGAAGCTCTCCGACCAGCCGTAGAACTTGTTTGTGTGATGCTGCTCGTGGTGCAAGAAGCGGCTGCAGAGCATCGGCGTTAACGTCAGTGAGATCACGCCCGAAATCAAGACGGCGATGGCGATGGTAACGGAGAACTCGCGCAACAACCGTCCGATGACACCTTCCAACAAGAGCACGGGAATGAAAACCGCAACGAGCGACACCGTCATCGACACGATGGTGAACCCGACTTCCCGAGCTCCATCAATTGCTGCCTGCATGCGCGGCTTACCCATTTCCATGTGGCGGACAATGTTCTCGAGCATGACGATGGCGTCGTCCACAACGAACCCGACGGACAACGTAATCGCCATCATCGACAACATGTCGATGGTGAAGCCCAACAGCTTCATCGCCGCAAATGTTCCTAGCAAGGAGAGCGGCACGGCGAGGCTTGGAATCATCGTCGCCGACACGTTCCGCAGAAACACGAAAATGACCAAAACGACCAGGCAGATCGTGACGATCAACGTGATCTTGACGTCGGCGATAGAATCGCGGATGTTTTCGGAGGCGTCGAAGGCTTTGGAGAACTGCACGCCGGCCGGCATGGATTGCTTCAGGACCGGTAGCAGAGCTTTCACGGCGTCCGCAACTTCGACCGTGTTGGCGCCTGGTTGTTTTTGAATTGCCAGCACGACACTGCGCTCGTTGTTAATTCGGAACGTTGCTTTGTCGTTACTGACGCTATCCAGCACATTGGCCACTTCGTTCAAGCGCACGGGGCTGCCATTGTGATAGGCGACGATCAATTGAGAGAACTGCGGCGCAGAGGTCAGCTGACTATTTGATTCAACCGTGTACGCCTTCGAAGATCCGTATAGAGAGCCGGCCGGAAGATTCAAGCTGCCGCTCGAAAGGGCTGTGCGCACAGTTTCCAAATCCACCTGTCTTGAGGCAAGCTTTTCAGGATCGGCTTGCACTCGCACTGCGTATTTGGCAGCCCCGAATACCTGTACCTGCGATACTCCGCTGACCATGGAGACGCGTCGAGCCAGCATGGTTTCGGCGTATTCATCCAGATGCGACAGCGACATCGTCTTGGATGTCACGGCAACATACATAATCGGCTGTTCCGCGGGGTTCACCTTCGTATAGGAAGGTGGTGCGGGCATATTGGTGGGAAGATTTCCTTGAGCGCGCGAGATGGCTGCCTGTACATCCTGGGCCCAGGGCTGCGATTCAGCTTGGTCTTTCTTCTGCGCGACAGCTTTTTCGAGTTCGCGCTCGTTTGCGTACCACTTTCCGTCGCAGCAAACCATTGCCTGCAGTTCGGCCTTACTGATCTTCTTGCGGGGCGGCGGATCATCATAGCGGGATGGCAGCTGCTCTTTCCGCCAGTGCTGGTGATAGCGTTCGACCAGAATGCGAACGTGATCCTTGCCCAGTTCTATGCCGCGGCTATCGGCGGGAACGAAGAAGAGGGGCGGCGCTCCAAAGTAGATCTCGAGTTGCATACGGAGACGATGGAGGCGCCGGGACTTGGAGGGCTGACGATACAAGTCTCGAACGGACTGGTCCTCAGGCGGCGGACTGTTGTGCCGCACGGGCTCACCGGTGGCGAGGTAGATCGAGGCGTATACAGCGTCACCGGCAACCCAAGCGCGCTCGAATATCGCAATGTCAACGTAGGTATCGGCCACGTAAGGCCAGAAGCGGACCCGAAAAATATCCAATCCCTGCTCTCCAATTCGGAGTGGGTTGGGCCTCTTTGCCGATCAACGCAGGGAAATTGGCGATTCGGGACGGAAGAAGGCGTAAGTCCTTGGTTGCTAGATCCGCCGCATCGCTCCTGTTTCCAGGCTGACTGTGGCACCTTGGCGACTTCACCAGGTTGCCGGGCGTTGATCGGGTCAGAACCCTCGCGCCACTCGAGATGCTTTTGTTTGCCGCAACGCTTCCGTTCCGGCAAGCAATAGATTACGACGGGAAGGCCGAGCTCCGCAATACACGATTTCGTTTCATCGGCCTAGTACCGATTGAACCAGCACGGGCCGTTCGATGGTATTCGCGCTCGCCTTCTTCGACTTCAGCAACCAGCGTATCCAGATAAACGCAGTGCGTCTGTTCTCCTTTGACGGCTCCTCGTCGAACTCCAATCAACGCGTCATAGGCATTCATGACCGGCAGCTGCCGTTCATACCGATTCAGCGGCTCTATATCGATGCGTGTGCAGGTCGGCCAGTGCCATGGTTTCCGTTAAGGAGCAAACCCTGGGCCGCTACACTGCAGCGATAAGCAGGTGTTGCATGGTTTGTTGCAGCTTCCACCATGTTCTTTGCAAGCGACGCTCTAATCGCGGGGTTGCGGAGAAATCAACGGGCCGGGTCCGTCGTTTAGCCCGGACCTCAAAACTTCATTGCTGAAGCGGATGAATTGCGATTCCGCGCTATCGCGTTGCAGCATGCTTACGCCGTGGACGAGGGCCCACACAACGCGAGCGAGAAGAGCGGGGTCGCCCGGACGAACCTCGCCCTGCTGCTGGGCTTCGCGAACGGTTTCCGTTAGCAGTGTGAAAACCGGGCCACTCTCCGCCGCTATGCCACCGCCGGCTTCGAGCAGCGCGTTGAACATGACCTCGAAATGGGCGGGGTGTTCCTGAGCGAAACGGAAATAGGCGATGGTCATAGCGTCCATTTGCGCCGCAAAACCTGCAGCACCTTTTTGGGCCGCTTCCATGGCCTTTACGAACTCGATGAACCCGGCTTCTCTGATGGCGGCTAGCAGGGCGGCTTTATCTTTGAAGTGCGCGTAGGCGGCGGTCCGCGAAACACGCAGCCGCTTTCCGATTTCGCGCAAGGTGAGAGCGGGAATTCCCATCTTTTCGATTAACTCGATTCCGCATTGAATCAGGGCAGCGCGAAGGTTGCCGTGATGGTAATCCGTTTTACGTTTTTTGAGCTGCATAACGAATATTGTCGCATTTATCTTGACACTGTCAAGATACTTTAGATACAGTATTGAATGAAAGGACCGAACGCCGCGGTCGCTTGGTAGCCATGACATTTTTTCGGTCTGCCGGAAATGCCGAGGTTACAACGCGGCTGAGTAGTAGAAGTGCGAACTATGATTACGGAGATCAGGGAGCTGGTTCTAGAGATGATGGGGACCTGCCATTATCCCGATTGCGCCAAAGAGAGCGCTTCAATCTGCGAGATCTGCGATACGCATTTCTGCGAAGATCACGGCACTCCGCATAAGCCGCGGCTGTGTAGTCATGACACGATTGCGGTCTGCTGGAAATGCGGTGGAAGTTAAGCAGCATTCTGAATAGGCGGACGCCCGCTCTTGACGTTACTTTGCGAGAGCGAGCGCCTGACAGATTCAGGAATTTCAAGAAAAGAGAAGAAGAAGTAAATTGATTACGTCCCAAACCTGCATGCATTGCGACAGCCCGAACGAAGCAGGTCCATTCTGCACCAACTGCGGCCCGGTATTCACCGCAACACCAGCGCCTGTCGTTGCACAGGTCAAACAATCAACCATATCCTGGGCCGCCGTTCTCTCGGAGGTGAGCGCAAAGGTTCTGCTCGTCAGTTTGGTAGCGTTGCTACCCGCGACGGCGGCCCAGCAGCCTAATATCCAAGTCGCACAGTCCAATATCCAAGTCGCGCAGAACTTTGCGGGCGCTGATGTAGGAGCCCAGATCAATGCCGCATATGCAGCGTTACCTGCGTCGGGAGGTCAAATCTTGGTCTCAAAAAGCGCAACTTTTCACACACACATCGCTTTCACAACTCCAAACAAGCCCGTTCTCCTCACGGGGTTGCCGGGTGACGCGGTGAACCTGACTTACACCGGCGGGGGCACGGCGATCACTTTCGACTATGGAATGAATCACCGCATGGGCCACGGGTTGCGGGACCTCACTCTTACGGGACCCGGGTATTCCACCAATACCGTGGGAATTGAATTCGGCGGGAACCACGGCGCCGAGGGCATCGAGTTCCGAGAGTTCAAGATCCAGAGCTTTGGTACCAACGTCAAAATGGGATCGCATACCTGGCTGGCTTTCTTTGACCACGGCATGATTAGAAATGGCCAAACCAATGTGCTGCTTCCCTCGGGTCTCTCGGACGCGGGCGAGCAGATCACGTTTAACCACGTGACGTTTGCAGATGCGCCCTATCCTCATACAAACAGCGTCTGGGTACAGGGCGGAGGGCAGGAGGTCGTGTTTACGGACTGCAGCTTCGACCAGGCGCAACTGCGGATCGGCGACGGAGCCGGAGGTGCCAATGCCGCTCAGGTAGTAGTGAAAGGCACACATTTTGAAAACCCGAATTGGGCTGAACCCGATGCCAGCCCGTACGATTACGTCACCGTGGACAACAATCCTGGGAATTTGCTCCGAGTCAGCGATTGCTACTTTATGCAGGATGCGACCACGAATGGACCTGGTGAGTTTATGACGCTGAATGGAGGCGTCACAATGATCACCTCCACTGGAATGTACACCCCATACACTATGAGGAACTTTGCGGTGCTGCGGAACAATGCAAAAGTTATGGAGTTCGGCTTCTATGACCTTTCCAGCAATATCACCGGACAAAGATATCTGAAGGAGTAACTCATTGGTGTGAACATCCGAGCAGCAAAGCGCCGTTAGCATTCCATTGATTGATGTCTCAATCAGAAACGTCTCTCTTCCGGCGAGGCACATTCTTAACATGCTCGGAACGAGCAGCCGAGGCGAGCAACACAAGCTCAGCGGTGAGTGGTCCGGCGTACAGGCCGGGGACTACGTCTGGGGCAACGTTTTTGCGACTGCTGGAACGCAGACGGCCAGCGCCAGCGGTTACGCAGAGCCGTTCGATGATGATGCGCGGGCGCGCTTCAGTGGCCGGGGATGGCCTCTATCTCCGATGCGAGTTTGTATCCAGCGGTCTGCGCGGCCATGGCCACGGAGCGTGCCAAGACAATCACGGCGACGCTTACGACCTGATTTTTTAAGTCATCAGCTCCGTGAAAGTGGATTGTGCAATCGATGCTAACCCGTTATTGTTCGTAACGCGCCAGGAACGCGAGTCACTGACTCGCTGCCTTAGGCGGAAGTAACTGAAGGAAGGTTGTTTATGTCAGATATTGAGAGCCAGTCGCGAGCCGCGAGAATGATGGCATTAACACAACTGTATACAAGGAATTTCTGCGCCAAGAACGAGGCGGCAAGTGAAGCACTGCGCAAGCTTGCCCAGCAGATTCCATTTGATGCATGGTTCGTGGGGGCGCAGCAGTAATGGGCACGGGTTTAAAAGACGACACTGTGATCTTCGTCGATAAGATCCCGCTACGCTGCCCTGCATGCAGGACGCCGATCCATCATTTCTCGCTGCTGCGGTTGCGACTCGACCCGATCTCGAAATACTCTTGCGTCCAGTGCAATACTGTCGTTGAAGTCGGGCCGCCGCGCAAGGCTGCAGCGGGAACGAAATGACCACCCATCCATTCAGTGGGACCCGGATCGATCTGGGTCCCTTTTTTATTTGTCCCTCAATGAAATGCGCCCGCTCGATCCGAAGTTGCTGCACGTTGCGAGTTTCGCCGCCATCGCTGCAACCATCGATCCTCCTGGATCGCCTCGAGAACCGGCAGCCCCTTTCCGATTTCGCGCAAGGTAAGAGCGCGAATTCCCTTCTCCTCGATTAACTCGATTCCACCTTGAATCACAGCGGCTGGAAGGTTGCCTCGATGGTAGTCCGTTTTACGCTTTTTCAGCTGCATACGAATATTGTCCCAGCAATCTTGACAATGTCAAGATTCTTATGATATTGTACTGAGTGAATGAAGCAACAAGTTATACCGCTACTGCTGTGCGCGCTCGGCGTCAAAACTGCCGTAGCCGGCAATGCCGCGGCGGTTGTCTCGGTCACCAACGCCAGCTACACGAGCAACGTGCTGACCATCACGGGCACAAATCTCAATGTCTGCACGAGTTCCCCCAAGCTCTCCATCAACAACGTTCCTTTGACCGTAACCGTCCATTCGGGCACGGTAGTCACGGCAACCTTTCCGCCCAAGAATCCTCCCTCCGGCTTTGCGCCGGGCATTTACACTGCGCAGCTGAGTTTCAATGCAGGGCGCTGCAGTACCTCAACCAGCTTCCCCATTGCGCTGGGGCAGATTGGCCCTCAAGGCCCTGCCGGGCCAACTGGACCGCAAGGCGTCCCAGGCCCGATGGGCCTACCAGGTGCGATTGGCGGTCCAGGACCAACCGGTCCTGTAGGCACAACTGGTCCCGCCGGCCAATCCATTACCTACCAGGGTGTTTGGAACAGTGCGGCAGTGTATAGCACGGGGGAGGCGGTATCCTTCAACGGCTCAAGCTACATTAGCTTGCTCAGCAACAATGTCAATCTCAGCCCCGACGCCAATCCTACGGCATGGAGTCTAATGGCTCAGAAAGGCGCGACAGGCGCGCAAGGCCCCGTGGGTTCTACTGGCCCGCAAGGCGCTCCTGGCCTGCCCGGCGCGATGGGACCGCAGGGGTCAATGGGCTTAACCGGACCCGCTGGCCCTGTTGGACCTCAAGGTCCCACCGGCACGACTGGTCCCGCCGGCCAATCTATTACATACCAGGGAGTTTGGAACAGTGCGGCAGTGTATAGCACGGGGCAGGCGGTATCCTTCAACGGCTCAAGCTACATTAGCTTGCTCAGCAACAATAGCAATCTCAGCCCCGACGCCAATCCTACGGCATGGAGTCTAATGGCTCAGAAAGGCGCGCAGGGAGCGACAGGCGCGCAAGGCCCCATGGGTTCTAATGGACCGCAAGGCGCTCCCGGTCTGCCGGGCGCGATAGGACCGCAGGGGCCAATAGGCTTAACCGGACCGGCTGGCCGTGTCGGACCCCAAGGTCCCACCGGCGCAACTGGTCCCGCCGGCATGCAAGGTCTACCGGGAGCTCAAGGACCTGCCGGGATAGGCGGCGTGTTGATCGTTGATTCCGCCAGTCACAGTTATCCGCTTTACAAAGACGGGGCTTTGTGGAATTACAACGGCACCTATATGTGGGTCAAAGTAGTCCCAGATAGGATTGCGCCTTGGGGATCAGTCTATTATGCATCTAGTGACTGCACAGGAACGCTTTACATTTTGCCCGACGACAATTTTGTGCAATCGCCTCCAATAGTCGGAACAACTCTTTACTACGGAGTTGGGCCAGAAACCGTACTGCCCTATGCTTCCATTCAATGGCAGAATGAAGACGGATCTCCATCCTGTGTCAACGCAGATGGTATAAGTGCACGATTGGCTGTGGCCGTAGATCTCTCGGCTTATTTCGTCCCGCCCTTCCACATCCAGGCAAACTGACATCCAGTTCATGGGGGCGGTCCTGGCAGCGGTCCGTCTCCTTTGTGTTTTGTCCCTAGTCAGGCCTGCAACGGAACGAACAAGTCGGCAATCTTTATCTCTTTATCGAAGAGGAAGGTCGTGATCTGGCGTTGCGCCTTGTTTTCGGATTGCGAGCGGACGACGAGCCATCCAGAAACTATCTTGCGCCGCTTTTTGAACCAGCCTGGCTTCGAGAGCCTCGTCGCCGCTGCGACGAAAAAACGTGAATCTCAGATCACATCGAAGCAGCAGTTTTGACAACTGATCATTCCCGGCGCATGCCAAGTCCATTGTGACGGCCTGAACGACGGGCTCGTTGCCGGTCAAACGGTCGAACATGCTCATGTGCACATCATTCGCCGCCGTAACGGAGATGTGCCCGATCCACGCGGCGGGATCCGCTGGATCATCGATGATAAGGCGGACTATTGGAGCAAGTAGTACAGCCGCCCGCGCCCTCCGAGCAGATCCGGTTCCTGACGAACGTGCAGCGGCTGCTGGCTGAGGGCCTGTTTACCGCAACTTATAAGTATGGGCTGATCGCCGCGCTTGCGGATCTGTCCGTCGAACTGGGTGACGATTCCGGCGATCCCTTGCCGCTATCCACATTCGCGATTGCAGAGAAATTCGTCGAGTATTACTGGCGGCACGCGATTCCCTATACAGCGGCAAATGGTGAGCGTGTTCTGCGGCAGAATACCGGGCAACCGGCGAAGATAGTTAGCTTGGTCGAAGAGGCCGTCGGCAGCACGGCGATTCGCTCGCTCGCCTCATGCGCGACAACCACACGTGGAGGCGGTTGGTGCGGAACGTCGAAGCTGTAGTCAGGGGATGCCACTGTGGAAACTGCAGACGGTTGGCAAAGAGAGGCTCGATGGCGACAGCGACAACCACAGCAGCATCGAACTTCGGCCCGGTGTGGCCTATTGCTTCCGCCAGTTCTATTCGCTCATTCAAGATGCAGTCCGTTCGGCATGGCTGCGGGATGTGCGGAGCCTAAACGGAGACTTGCTCGGCGAGACCTTGGACCTTCGGGAGTTCCTATTCGGAGCGGAGCGGAACGCGCTTGGAGCGGTCAGGCCAGTGCTGATGGAATTGCAGCACGGGAAGTGTTTCTACTGCTCACAGCCTGTCAGGTCCGATGTCGGGCACGTCGATCATTTCATCCCGTGGGCCAAGTACCCGATTGATCTCGGACATAATTTCGTGCTGGCTGATAGCCGATGCAACGGCAAGAAGCGTAAGCGGATGCCGCATGTGGATCATCTTGCACGGTGGAGTGAGCGCAACCGGCATTTTGCTGCCGATATCGTAGCGGCGCTGAAGGATCGGCTTCCGTGCGATGTGGCGTGCACGAAGCGTATTGCTTTCTGGGCTTACGAGCAGACTGAGAACGCAAGAGGCCTCACTTGGCTACGAGGCGACGAACTGCTCGCGCTTTCACCCGAGTGGCGGAACTATTTCCACGAACCGGCAGGATAGCAGTTCCGCATACGGGCTGCCGGGTCACTTGATTTACGCCCGCCAGTGGACATTCAGAGGGTTGCACCCTTCGATGAAGTTCGCGCCGCCTGACTGAACCATACATGTGCCTTCGAGATTTCGGGTTAGAATCTATCCGATGCCCACCAGAAGGACGTGTCTTTCCGCTTTGGCAGGGCTCTACGCTCGATTGCTAGTGGCCAAAGGATCACCTTCGTATCGCGAATCGATTGAAAGATGGCGCCAGGAGCAGGAAGAAGGGGTTCTCGGCCCAGAAGGCGCTTTCACTGTTGTTTCTCTCTGGTTTCCGAAAGAGGGCATCTCGCGTATAGGGAGTGACAAATCGTGCGACCTGCGGGCTGAGGACCAAACGTTCCCGGATACATCGGTGACTTGAATATAAGCGCAAACCGTGTTGCTCTCACTCTGGCGGACGGGGTTCAAGCTACGCTGGACAAACATGTCGTCAGGACTGTGACGATCACCGGCGACGAATCAAAGGAGGTAATCGTGCGCCGCGTGAAGCTGCGATTTCGTCGGCGGAATGGAGCACCGCGTATAAGCGTTATTGATCCCGATTCACCGTCGCGGGCAAAAGCTTCGCATCTGCGTTGGTTTCCCACGGAGGAGAAGTACCGCGTTACAGCAGATTGGATTCCTTACCCGCAGCCGAAACCGATGCACGTTGCCGATAGCGACGGTGGCACCCGAGATTGGCACTGCCCCGGGCATGCCGCCTTTCAGATAGCAGACCAGCAACTCACGCTCGAGCCATTTATCACGCCTGGCGAAAACTCGCTTTTCTTTACATTCAGAGACACCACTGCCGGACATGAAACATACGGTGCTGGACGATTCTTCGAGGCTGAGATGGCAAAGGGCGGCAAAGTAATCCTAGACTTCAATAAGGCATACAATCCGCTGTGTGCCTACAATCATTTTTTCTTCTGCCCTGTGCCTCCCAAGCAGAATCGGCTTCCCGTTGCAATTTCAGCCGGGGAAAAGATGTATGATGGCACTCCGGTCACCTAAGCTGTTCCGCGTGAATCCACTTCACTTTGGCGCGATCAGAACAAATCGTGATCTTTCCAGTTACTAAGGTCAGGGATAAAGTACTCATGTATTTCACGCGCTGACAGCACCAACGCGTCACGGCTCCAGCAGAAACGGAGATCGAACCCCGGCAAGCGACATCCGTAATCTCCGTTTGGAAACGTTACCCTAGACCGATGACGACGACACAATCCGCCTCGAAGCAAGGCAATACGCAGGAAAGAACGGGACCACTGTTACTGATCGCGGTCTTTAAGCTTCTCAAGGGAGTTCTGTTGGTCGCAGTCGGCATCGGAGCACTCGATCTTCTTCACCGGGATGTGGCCGACACCGTCTCCCATTGGGTAGACATGTTGCGAGTGGACCCAGACAACCATTTCGTTCATGGCGTCTTATCCCGGCTCCTTAGCGTCAATCCGAATCAGCTCAAAGCTGTCAGCGCGGGAACATTCATATACGCTGGACTGCTGCTCACCGAAGGAATCGGATTATTACTGCGAAAGAGGTGGGCGGAATATTTCACCATCATCACTACCGCGGGACTAATGCCGCTTGAAGTGTGGGAGATCACGAAGCACGTAACGGCGATCAAGTTAATTGTGTTGCTGATCAATGCCGCGATTGTGGTCTATCTGGTTGCGCGTGTCCGGCATTCCCGCGCCGGAACAAATCCAAATCAGGTTGATCAGCAAAAAGACTCACCGAGCCGGGGGTCCGGTCCATCCGTGTAGAGTCTGCATCACCTTTGTTACCTAAATCTCATTGAGATTTTTCTGATAGCGACAACACCTTAGAATGCACCCAATCGCTGCCTTCTGCGCCAACAAGCTTTTGGGTAGGCGACAAGCCGCAAAGATCGGGGATCGGAAGATGTAGGATGACTCAATAGGCCAATGCTTTCAGCCGTCCTTTTCAACCGGTATCGACGAAAATTTGCGTTCCTGTTAGGTACTCTCTGGCTGACCACTTGCTTGACTTGGCCGTTCTCCGGTCACATCCGCGGACAGGTGGTAGCTTGTTTCGATTTGTTGCGCGGCCACCCGAAGTGGCTGGGTGTAGGTTTGCCGCTCTTACCGCCCGAATTCGATCTCATTCTAAAAGAGCGATACGGAATCGAAGTGCGGCAGACTGGCTGCATGAGGGATCCAATGCTCGACGCCTATGTTGCGGGGTACAACGAGGTTATAGTCACTGCGGCCAAACACCAGTTTGGAGCGGACATTTTCAAGAGGCCGCCGGCGAAGCGGAGCCCTGAAACATGGCTATTCTCCTCACATGGCGGTGTCAGCATCGAACAGAGCCGCCTTCCACGGGGCGATAGCAAAAGTTTTCGGTATTCTCTGGATGACACGCCATCCCGAGAGTGACATCGATCAAGCCGAGCCCCAATGCCGCTTCGGTCCCCCACGCTCGTTTATGGACGCGCAGGTCAATTGCTAACGCTAAAGACTGTTTACACCACTTATCACGCATCCCTGAACAACCCGATTTTCGCGCTCGTCGAGGGGGAGAAATAGGTAAAATCCCGCCGCGAGCCGTTCACTGAGTGCGTGATGCCCAATAGTAATGGTGGCCACGGCTCGTTTTGCTCACCCACGTCCGAAGTTCTCGAATAGCGTTCCCTGTCCAAACCGAATCGTGAAGGCCGTCACATACCCAGATCGCCGATTTCCGCAACATTTCCGCCTGACACGCGTGCAATGGCGAGCCCGTGGCGACTGTTGCGTTTGGCAACGTTTAGGTGAGTCGGCGCATTAGGCCGAGGAGCACGATGCCAAATCCGAGTAGTGCGAGGGGGGTGGGTTCGGGAGTGGTGGCTGTATCGAGGAGAAAGGCGAGTTCTTGGCCGTGATACCAGCCTGTGCCGGCGATTTGACCCGAATCGTTGATTCCGCTCGCTGAAAAGAGCTGCCAGCCGGAGTTTGCGGGCAGCAGGGAATTGAGATCAATCACGTTGCCATCGACAAATTCCAGAGCGTCGTTTCCGTAGCCGCTTGCCGGCGTGCCGTAACCCACAGCCACGCCCTCATTGTTGACAGCGACGGCCCATGTATAAATAAAGCCAGGAGCGTTGACGATAGTCATGTGTCCGGGCGTGTTAAAAAATGCGGCTCCGCCGTTAATTCCGGCGAGGACATAGCCGACGACCTCACCAGAATTGTTGATAGCCGTGGGATAGACATTCGTCCCAAGGGTCGGGCCGAGCCAGCGGATTCGACCATTTGTGTCAACGTAGCCGCGGGGGTAGTCTCCGACAATTTGGCCGGTGTTGTTTATAGCGTTCGCTACGCTGCCATTGTTTAGCGAGGCGGGCAGGAAGGTGGTCATTTGCCCGTTTTGGTACAGAAAGCCGTTTACGGAATTGAAACCGGACGACCGGCCAACGACTTGTCCCGAATCATTGATACCATAAGCGACACTATTATTGGAATCGTTGGCCGGCCCCGCGAGTGTTCCCAGACCTACCATGTGGCCCCCGTTATATAAAAAGGCCTCCGTTGTATCGCCACCGGGAAAAGTGAAACCCGCAGTGCCAACGATTTGTCCGCTGTTATTGATGGCTATCGCGGCGGCGGACTCGCCTCCACTCAACCTTCCTAAATCGGTCATGTGGCCATTTGAATATAGAAAGGGATCAGGTCCAGTTCGGGTAGCCGCCCAGCCAACGACCTGCCCTGCCTCGTTAATGGCATTCGCTTGACTGGAGTTGCCGCCCAAACTACCGAGATCTATGATCTCTGCCGACCATAAAGGGTGGGATGAGATTGCGGCGAGAATGCCCGCGACGAAGGTTCGCTTGAGGCTTCGTAGGCAGCCGGGCGGCAGGCTAAAGTCCATTTCGAGATTCTATTCCTTCCTGCCGAGCGGCTCCAAATGTCATTCGTAGATCCAGTGAGTTTCTTGGCTTTACTCCATGACCGGGTAAGTAACCCGTGCACGGAGGCTGCGGGAAGGATAGCAGGTAAGTGATCACGTGTCATAAACCGCTGGCAACAGGGTCAAGCTGGCGGGTCCGAAAATGCAATAGGGATGGCTATATAGCTTGGAGTCCGCCGTCCAGCTAATGGCGAATAATAGGCGAATCTCGTACGATTCTTGACGTGAAATCCTGCCGCGTCTCTTTCCGGGACACCCAAGACATCGAGCATGCGGCCCGCGTTCAGGCAATCAATCGCTATCATGCATTCGGACTGGCTATGCACGAGACGCGCCGATGTCAATGGAGCCATCCCGACAACCGCGGCGTACAAAAGATGGTAGTCGAGATTCTGGACGATCCAACTCGGAGACAGAAAATCCAGGTGACCCGGGATGATTTTGAAAACTGGATGGCTTGCGACGAAGAGAAGCGAACTCGAGGAGCGGATTAAAAAGCATCTGCGGATGCTGCTCGGGCGCGAAGAGCCAGATCGCGATTTCAAACGAGGGCTGAGCGCCCGCTCAAGCAACTTCACCTCTTCTGAGTTAGCCCGGAACCGCTGCCTGAGGGATTCACTTTGGATGGAGAATGGGTTGAATGCCGTTGTCGGGCCCTCAATTTAATCGGCGGGATCTCAGTGCAAAAGTCCGGGCCCCTGCGGCTCGCAAGATTTTCGTTGGCACCAGTCCGTGACCCTATGAAGGACGGCTCAATCAGATCTACACCCCGGAACGGTACATGCCACGTGGCATCAACGATCTAGCACGTATAATGTAGCACCGCTAGGGGTGTGAGGTTGGTTCCGCTCAGTTATCTTCCGTTGGGGGGCGCCGATTTTGATGCGCGTGCGGGGCACTCGAAACTATTTTTGCGCAAATCAGCGATGAGCTTCGCGCGACGTATCAACTTAGCGCCCCGCCTTCAATTCCATCAGCAACGAAGTAGTTTACCGCATTATTTCATAAAGCCCGCGAACGAGTATACAATTTGCTCGTTTTCTTTGGATATTTTAAATCTCTTTAACGCGCCAAGGAATCTAGTACCGCGTAGGTTTCGAGGTGCAGGTGGCAGCCATCCATTCCGATGGAGGCGCCGGACTGCCTCGGCCTTATTCTTTTTGGGGTGATGGGAGACGCGCCGTTCGCGCTGCGATCGACAATTATCGTCTCCAGCACGCTCATATACTCCAGCCTCTGAGGCCAGCAATCATTGCTGGTTTCACAGCAGTTATCATTTCGGGCACGTATCCAAGCCCGTAGGCTAATACAGGGGCGCTCTTCGTGGGTACCTCGTTCAGTAGCGGAACACTGATCGTAGCGTGGGCAGGGTAGACGACCACGCCTAGGAGGGGTAAGGGCCGATGCCGAATTCGCGTTTTCTTAAAACATTCACGCGCACTACATATCTCTTTGCTTTCGTTGAGCTTGCAGCGTTCTCATGCCTTGGACAAACCCCCCTTTGGAATGGGAATCACAGCAATATTTGGGGCGACAACCAAAACTGGACTCGCGGCCTCGCCCCAAATAGCGCTATTAAGAACGCTGCCTTCGGGCAGACCATAAACCCACAAATTACCTTCAATGCTGCGACCCAGATTCAAAGCATGACCTTTAACAGTGACGCTCCTGCGTATACGTTCAACATTAATTTCAACTTCTCGTCGTACGGTCCCGTCACGAACAATTCCCCGTCCGCTCCACCGTTGTTCAACCTCCTGTCATCGAATGTCTTGACCCTAAGCAACATCCTAAACAACAGTGCGGACCTGGCGGCCGCGCAAGTGGTTGTGGCGGCGAATGGGACTATCCAGGGAAACACGGCCATTCCCACTTCGATTGGCGCACTCAGTGGAAGCGGCAGTGTATATCTTGGCGCTCTCACGCTCGGCGCCCTGGGGATGAACACCACATACTCTGGCGCGATTAGCGGCATCGGTTCTCTCACTAAAGTTGGCGCCGGAAGCTTGACACTGACGGGGACCAACACTTACACGGCTCCCACTACGGTGAATGCTGGCAGCCTGTACGTAAACGGGTCATTGTCGGGGGCTTCGTACGTAACGGTGAACAGAGGCGCCGTGTTAGGGGGCAGTGGATCAGTTGGAGTAATCGCTCTAAACGGCGGCACTCTTGACCCGGGCAGCGCTCCGTCAACGCCAGGCACGCTGAGGGCGAGTTCGCTCTTCTGGAACTCCGGCACACTTGTGTATGACCTGAACACGCCCGGGCCGAGCAGCGACCAGATTAATTTAAACGGCTTACTTTGGGGAGGTTCGGGAACGGCTCACAACATTCTGGTGAACTACACCGGCCAGGCAGGCACCCAAACCTTTACTCTCGTCACACAGGCGGCAACGAATTTCACCGCCAGCAATATCAACGTGCTGACCGGGGACTCTGAACTGCTATTGACTCACGCCCTGACCGTCAATCCAGCGAATGTTCTGCTTGAGGTCACGGCCGCACCGCCGCCAGTCGTCTGTCCGACGGCGCTGGAGAATCCGCCTATCGCAACCGACGCCGATTTTTTAGTATGCGCGTCAACGTCCCCGGTACCGGCGGCGCAGTTGAACAGTGCCACCGTCAACTCCCTTCTCTTTGAAAACGCAAGCTCGCTTGAGATCGGCAGTAATAATACCCTCACAGTTACCGGCGGGGCCATCCAAAGTCTCCCGGGTGCAACTTCTTCCATCACGGGAGGAACGCTCACCGCAGCGACTGGCCTTGTCTTCAACACGGACGGAGCGGCTGCTAGCCAGACCGTTTCGAGCACAGTTGCGGGAGGTAGCGTGTTCTCATTGAACAAGACTGGCGACGGCACGCTGATTCTGACCGGAAACAACACTTACGGCGGAGTTACGAGCATATTCGACGGCACTCTGGACGTACAAAGCTCGCAAGCTCTGGGATCGAGCACGGTCAGCGTGTACCCTAACGCGACCATGAATGTGAGCAATGGGTCGATTTTGACAAGCACAATCAACAATAAGAATGATGGCGTCACCAATTTCCTGGATAACAGCAGCGCGGGTACGTCCATGATTTTCAACAACGGATCGCTAAATTTCAGGAATTCCGCATCGGCGGGGAGTTCAACGATCACCAACGGCACCGGCACCCTGACCTTCACCGACAGCTCGAATGCGGCGACTTCTACCATCACGACCAATGACAGCGCACGGACACTATTGACCGGCTCGGCCACGGGCGGCAGCGCGACGGTGTTAACGAACGCAGGCGGCACCTTTGACATTAGCGGTCTGACTACGGGCGGCACAACCGTGGGCTCAATAGCCGGGGAGGGCAGCTATGTTCTCGGCGGCAATAGCCTGACCACCGGTTCTAACAACACCGACACCACCGTCAGCGGGACTATTTCCGGAACTGGCGGCGGATTGATCAAAGTCGGAAGCGGCACGCTGACGCTTTCGGGAACCCAAAATAGCTACACCGGCGCCACGACGATCAACAGCGGCACGCTTTCCATTTCGGATGACAGCAATCTCGGCGATCCTTCGGGAGGCGTGGCTCTCAACGGCGGCACGTTGCTGACTACAACTGGCATCACCTCGGCTCGGGCGATTACCTTGAACGCCGGAGGCGGAACGATTAACAACAGCGGCAATACGGATACCTTCTCCGGCGTCATCGGCGGCTCGGGCGTGCTGACCTCCGCTGGAAGTGGCTCGCTCGTCCTGAGCGGAAACAATAACTATGCCGGTGGCTTTGCTGTCGCGAGTGGCATCCTCGAAATCGCCGGCACCAGTGGTGATGTGACCGGCAACATCAATAACAGCGGCACGCTATATTTCAGCCGCAGGGGGAACTATTCAGCGACTGGCGTCATTAGCGGCAACGGCTCGTTAATCAAGGGGGGTGGGGGAAACCTGACGCTGACCGGGGCGAACACTTACACGGGTACCACGAGAGTGAATGCTGGCGGCCTATACGTAAACGGGTCATTACCGTCGAATTCGACGGTAATTGTGAACGCTGGCACCAAGTTAGGCGGGAGTGGATCAGTTGGAGGAATCACTCTAGCCGGGGGCACTCTTGACCCAGGCAGCGCTGCGTTCACAGCAGGCACGCTGAGTGCGAGTTCGCTCACCTGGAATTCCGGGACTCTTCTCTATGATCTGAACACGCCCGGACCGAGCAGCGATCAGATCAATTTGTCCGGCATCCTTACAAAAGGACCGGGAACAACGCATGACCTGGTCTTGAACTACATCGGCCCTGCTGCCAATACTACTTTCACGCTGATCAATCAGGGCTCCACGAATTTTACTTCCAGTGACATCAACGTAATCGCAAGCGGCGTGGGCCTGGCGTATTCCTTGGTCGTGAATCCGACCAATGTTCAGCTCGCCCTGGATGCAGCCCCGCTCCCAACCGACTGCCCGACGGCTTTGGAGAACCCAGTCACTCCAACCAGTGCCAATTTCAACGTGTGCGGAATTGTACCTGCCGCGCAATCCGCCAATGCCACCGTCAATTCGCTCCTTTTTCAAAACAGTAGTCAGCTCAACCTCGGCAACACAGTTACAGTCACTAGCGGAGCCATCCAGAACGTGACGAATGGGGCCTCTTCTATTACGGGCGGGATGCTCACAGCGCCCTTAGGTCTTGCTTTCAAAACTGACGGAACCGCAATGCAGACAGTCTCGAGCGTGATCGCGGGCGGTAGTGGGTTTTCGCTGAACAAAGTAGGCTCCGGCACGCTGATCCTGACAGGAAACAATACCTATGGCGGAACGACAAACGTGCTGCAGGGTACGCTCGACGTACAAAGCTCGCACGCACTCGGATCGAGCACCGTTGATGTGGACCTTGCGGGAGCAATGAACGTCAGCAACGGCGCAGTGTTGGGAACCAACGCCATTTCCGACGGGGGCACAACGAATTTCCTGGATACCAGCAGCGCCGGCTCATCCGTCATCACCAACAGCGGATTGCTAAATTTCAACGATTCCGCATCGGCAGGCAGTTCGATGATTACCAATGCCTCCGGCAGGGTGACCTTCGCCGACAACTCAAACGCGGCGAGTTCCACTATCACGACCAATAGCGACGCGCAGACATTTTTGACGGGCTCAGCCACGGGCGGCAGCGCAACCGTAATAACGAACGCAGGCGGCACTTTTGACATCAGCAGCCTGACTACGGGCGGCACAACCGTGGGCTCAATCGCCGGGGAGGGCAGCTATATTCTCGGCGCCAATAACCTGACCACGGGCTCGAACAGCACGAGCACCACCGTCAGCGGGACCATTTCCGGACTTGGCGGCGGATTGATCAAAGTCGGAAGCGGCACGCTGTCGCTGTCGGGAAATAACGCCTACACGGGCGGCACGACGATCAACAGCGGCACGCTTTCCATTTCGGATGACAGCAATCTGGGGGATACCTCGGGCACACTGACGTTCAATGGGGGTACGTTGCTGACCACAACGGGCATCACGTCGGGTCGAGCGGTCAGGATGAACAACAGTGGAACCATCGACAACGGCGGCAACACGGATACCTTCTCCGGCTTCATCATTGGTTCCGGCATGCTGACCTCGGCCGGAAGCGGCACGCTGATTCTGACCGGCAACAACAACTATGCCGGCGGGCTTGCGGTCGCGAACGGAACGCTGGAAATCGGGGGCAGCGGCGGCGATGTAACTGGCAACATCGCAAACAACGGCGTGCTGATTTTCAACCCCAACGGCGACTATAGTGCCTCGGGAACCCTCAGCGGCAGCGGTTCGCTAACCAAACGGGGCTCCGGAAATCTCACGCTGACCGGCAACAGCAGCAGCTATACAGGTCCGGCCACGGTTAATGCTGGGGGTCTGTATGTAAACGGCTCCCTTGGGTCGGATGTGGCGGTAAACGGTGGGACGCTGGGCGGGAGCGGACGAGTGGGAAACATCACCCTCACTGGCGGCGATGTTGATCCGGGCAGCGCACCGCTCACAGCCGGGACGCTAACGGCGAATTCACTCACCTGGAATTCCGGAACCCTTCTGTATGATCTGAACACGCCCGGGCCCAGCAGCGATCTGATCAGTTTGTCCGGCGCATTGACGAAAGGCCCGACAACGAATCACAACATTCTCCTGAACTACACAGGGCCCGCCGCGACCAACACCTTCACGCTCATCAATCAAAGCTCTACGAACTTCGTGGCCGGCGATATCAATGTGATCGCAGACCGCGCAGGTTCGACGTACTCCCTGGTGGTGAATCAGAACAACGTCCAACTGGTGCTCGACGCCGGGCCGCTGCCCACCAATTGTCAGACAGCGCTCGAGAACCCCGCCACGCCAACAACTGCCGATTTCAGAGTCTGCGCATCGACGTCGCCGGTACCAGGGGCGCAATCGAACAACGCTACCGTCAATTCGCTTCTGTTTGAAGACAGAAGCAATCTCAGCCTCGGCAGCAATACACTTTCCGTCACTAGTGGAGCGATTCAAAGCATCACGGATGCAGCTTCTTCCATTACAGGGGGGACGCTAACAGCGTCCGGCGGTCTGGCTTTCAACACTGACGGAACGGCGACGCAGACGGTCTCGAGCAGCATCGCGGGCGGCGGCACCTTCTCGCTGAATAAAGTAGGCTCGGGCACCCTGGTCCTTGCCGGAAATAACACGTACGCCGGAACGACGAACGTATTCGAGGGCACTCTGAACATAGAAAGCTCAACTGCACTGGGATCGAGCACCGCGAATGTCCAAGGCGCGGCGACGATGAACGTCGGTAGTGGAGTAATTTTGGGGACGAATGCGATCTCCAACAGCGGCGGGATGAATTTCCTGGACGCGAGCAGTGCCGGATCCTCCAGCATTACGAATAACGGATCGCTGAATTTCAATGATTCCGCGTCCGGCGGCAGTTCAACAATTACTAATAATGGCGGTACCGTTTCGTTTGCCGATAACTCAAATGCGGGAACTGCGACGATCACAACCAATAGTGGGAGCACACAATTCGCCGGAACTGCTTCAGGTGGCAGCGCAACGGTAGTAACGAACGCAAACGGCACCTTTGATATCAGCGCTCTGACTACGAGCGGCACAACCGTGGGCTCAATCGCCGGGGAGGGCAGCTATGTTCTCGGCGGCAACGGCCTCACTACGGGTTCTAACAATACCGACACCACCGTCGGCGGAACCATTTCCGGAGACGGCGGCAGCTTAACCAAAGTTGGCACAGGAGCGTTGACGTTAGCCGGAAACAACACCTACACGGGCGGCACGGCGATTAACGGCGGCACGATTTCCATTTCGGACGACAACAATCTCGGCGTTCCTTCGGGAGGCCTGGCTCTCAACGGTGGCACGTTGCTGACGACAACTGGCATCATGTCGGCTCGGGAGGTTACCTTGAACGTCGGAGGCGGAACGATTAACAACGGCGGCAATACGGATACCTTCTCTGGCGTCATCGGTGGCTCGGGCACGCTGACCTCTGCTGGAAGCGGCACGCTCATCCTGAGCGGAAACAATAGCTATGCCGGCGGCCTCGCGGTCGCGAATGGCACGCTCCTAATTGGCGGCACCAGCGGGGATGTGACCGGCAACATCGATAACAATGGGGCTCTTATTTTCCACCGTAGCAGCGACTTTATCGCGTCCGGAGTTATTAGTGGCAATGGCTCGTTAATCAAGGAAGGCACAGGCAGCTTGACTCTGATCGGTAACAGCGGCACTTATACCGGCCCCACCACGGTGAATGACGGCGGTTTTTATATCAACGGCTCGGTTGGGTCGAGCATCACGGTAAATTCCGGCACTACGATTGGAGGGAATGGGTCGGCAGCAGCCATCACACTGAACCAAGCCACTCTCGACCCGGGCAGCGCTCCATTGACGGCGGGTGCACTGAATGCTAGTTCCCTCACGTGGAATTCGGGAAATCTCCTGTACGACCTGAATACACCCGGGCCCGGTAGCGATCTGCTCAATTTATCCGGCGCACTGACGAAAGGGTCCGGAATGAATCATAACATTCTGCTGAACTATACTGGCCCGGCTGCCAACAACACGTTCACGCTCATCAATCAAGGCTCTACAAACTTTGTCGCTAGCGACATCGACGTTGTCGCAACTGAGGCAGGATTGACTTACTCTTTGGCCGTGAACCAGAACAATGTTCAGCTTGTGCTGAATGCGGCGCCGACGCCGGTATCTTGCCCGGCAACTCTCGAGAACCCTGCCGTCGCAACAACGGCTGATTTCAGAGTTTGCGCACAGATATCACCTGTACCGGCAGCGCAGTCGAACAACGCCACTGTAAATTCGCTTCTGTTTGAAGACAGCAGCGCGCTTCAGATCACCAACGTCGTTACCGTGACCAGCGGAGCGATCGAGAGTCTGACGAATGCAGCTTCTTCCATTACGGGTGGAACACTCACGGCGCCGACCGGGCTGGCTTTTAATACGGAGGGAACGGCGACCCAAACAGTTTCGAGCACGATCGCGGGAGGCAGCGGATTTTCAGTAAACAAGGTTGGCTCCGGCACCCTGATTCTTGCAGGCGATAACAGCTACGGCGGAACCACGAATTTATTTGCAGGCACTCTGAATATCGAGGGCTCCAACGCACTTGGGTCGAGCAGCGCCTATGTGCAAGGCCCCGCGACGATGAATGTGAGTAATGGCGCAACTTTAGGCACAAATGCGATTTTTAATGGGGGCACGACGAATTTTCTCGACACCAGCAGCGCCGGCTCATCGAACATTACCAATACCGGGTCCTTGAACTTCAACGGCTCCTCGTCGGCGGGTAGTTCCACTATCGCTAATAACGCCGGCGTCGTAACGTTCACTGGCACTGCGACCGCCGGAATGTCTCAAATCGCAACCAACGCGCAAGGAACGACCGTATTCAGTGACACATCGTCGGCCGGCTCTGCCGCGCTCACAACGAATCAGGGCGGCACGCTTCAATTCAGCGACAATTCCACTGCAGGTTCATCGAATGTCACAACCAACTCGGGAGGCGCAACTGTATTCAGTGGCACGTCCAGTGCTGGGTCGGCCGTGATTACTACGAACGCCGGAGGACTTACGCAAATCACCGGCTCAGCCTCTGGTGGCAATGCCACAGCGGTGACGAACTCGGGCGGCGTATTCGACGTCAGCGGCGTAAACGGAACTACAACTATTGGCTCCATCGCCGGCGCAGGCAGTTACACCCTTGGCAACAACAATCTAACGGTAGGCGCGAATAACAGCAGCACCACAGTGAGCGGCATCATCTCGGGCGCTGGTGGCAGTTTGACCAAGGTAGGTACGGGCACGCTCGCCTTGACCGGCATCAATACCTATACAGGAGGAACTAATTTCAATGGCGGTGTCGTGGCTATTAGCAACGACACCAATCTCGGAGCGGCATCCAGTGGTCTGAGCTTTGCCGGGGGAACTCTACAAACCAACGCCGCCCTCTTAATTTCCCGCAACATTACGCTGAATTCCGGTGGCGGCACGATCAACACAAACGGCTTTAACTCCGCTTTCGGCGGCATCCTTGCCGGCCCGGGCGGCCTGATGAAGATCGGCAGCGGTGTTCTGACCTTGACCGGAACGAATACGTTCGCTGGTGGCACCACGCTCCTGGCGGGGACGCTTGCGGTCGGAAATGCGGGCGCGCTCGGCATGGGCGATCTGACCAACAAGGGAGGAATTATCCAGGCCGCCAGTGGCCCGCTTGCTATGCGCGTGAACGGCAACTTCACTCAGACTGCCGGCACTCTGGCGCTGACTCTTCGAGGTGATCAGCCCGGTCAATATGATCAACTGCTGGTAGGCGGGAAAGCAAATCTCGGCGGAACGCTGCAGGTGACCACGACGAGTTCGTTCGTGCCGCGGGTCAACGATGTTTTCGCCATCCTCCGGGCTTCGCAAGTCAGCGGCACATTTGGGAACTTGCTCTATTCGACTCCTGGTATCCAGTTCCTCATTGATTATCTGACCAACGGAGTCGATTTGCGCCTGGTGCCCGAGAACTATCCGTTTGGACAGATTAACGGATTGACGATAAATCAGCAAAATCTTGGTAATCATCTGGACGCTTACATCAATACCGGGAATCATTTTTCGGACGATTTCAACGGTGTGCTGCTGGCCTTCGGCTCGCTGGATACCAATGGCGTGAAAGATGCCCTCAATCAGATATCGCCCCAGGTGTACGAGGTTTACAAGAAGATCGCCTTTCAGGAAGCTTCTCGAAGAGCCCGTATGATCTCCGACCGCTTGGATTCCGTGCGTGGCGCGACCAACCAGGAGAATGAACTGCCGCTGTTCGCCTATGCGCAGTTTCCTACGTTGGATTTTGGAATGGGGTCACCGTTCGGCGGCGCGTCCCTGATGAGGGGAGCCACCGGGACTATGCAAATGGCTCTCGGAGAGATGCTCGCGTCCGCAGCGCAGGCGCCTTCGCTCCCCGGCAATAGCGCCGATTCAAGCGCCGATCCGAGCAAGGAGCGCGCTCACAGCTGGTTTTACGGGGAAGGCACGGGAGATTTCGGCGACTTTCGCAGCACGGCTGATCTTGCGAAGAGCACCTATCATGCCGGCGGGTTGTCCTTGGGAGCAGACCATAGCTTCGGGGATCACTTCGCCGCTGGATTGCAGTATGCGTTCGACCGGACCAACGCCGATCTAGGCCATTCCGGAAATGCGTCTATCAGCAGCTATTCGCCCATCGGCTATTTCAGCGTGTTCAGCAAGCATGCCTATGCGGAAGCAGCCTATGCGCCGAGTTACAACTCCTATTACGCAGTGCGCCCGATTGTTTTTGAGAGTATCAATCGCGTGGCGCAATCGCTCTCGAACGGCTGGAATCAGTCTGGCGAGTTTACAGCCGGTTATGACGTGATGGGCAAGCACTGGACGATTGGACCCTATGCGCGAGCCGTTTATGATAACTTCCGCGCCCAGCCGATCAACGAATTCGGCGCCGGATCTCTCGATTTGATGATTCAGAAGATGAAAGCCGAATCGCTGCGGACGGAAGGCGGCGGCCGCATTCGGGGCATGTTCAAAACCGGTGACAGGACTGTGTTCCGGCCGACGCTGGAGGCCGCCTGGGTCCATGAATCGCTGGACGATAGCATTCCGATTGTGAGCTCGCTCAGTGAGCCCGGTGTGGGTTCATTCGTGGTCTACACCGAGCGGCCCGTGCGCAATGGCTTTACCAGTCGCATCGGACTAGAAAGCGTAGTTCTGCCCAATCTGACTTTCTTTGTGAACTACGGAATCCAAACCGGCTTGAACAACGGCATTATCCAAGGGCTCTGGGGCGGCGCCAGAGTGTGGTTCTAGGCGTAGCTGGAAAGAGGCACTTCCGGAGGAATATGATCATCGGTCATCGGCGCATCACGCCCGCAAAAAGGGTGCCTAGCAACACGCGGTTCCTTGCGCTTCCCAGTCGACTTTAACGTTGGGCCCAGCGCTCCGGATAATTCCTGCATGGTAGGCGATCCGGTAATTGGCGCGAAGCGGTTCAAGACCGCCGGGCCGACTTGGAGTGCTTTAGAGCCCTCCGCGGATCGAGTATGTTGCGCCGGCAGCGGCGGAAGAGCCCGGGTGAATCGAGGACTCTAATAGGTATGGCAGAAGATCAGGACAACCTAGAAGAGTCGGCGCGGTTCGATGTGAACGAGATTGCAGGATCGTTCCGGATCACGCGGAAAGTCTATTGCTCGACAAATATTGGTAGACAGAAAGGTAGCGAGTGCGCGGGTCTTTCGCGTTTACCACATGGGAACCCCGGCGAATGGCGGCGCGTTTGAGCCGGGACATTTGTTCTTTAGACGCGGAACAATTCATGCTTTGCCAGAGATCCTAGAGGCTCCGGCGGTGTTCCTGGCGTTGGATGCTCCTCGGCGAGACCCGAAGGATATCCTGTTCGTGAATCCCGCAGACGGCACGCCGGAAAGCTTCATTCAACCGGTGACTTGAGCGGAAGCTGGAACGTCAAATCTGTTCGGTAGCCAGATCGCTGGTTTTGCCGTTTAGAATTCGTCCGTTGAATCGTCGATACGAGACGACAGATTGGATGAACAAGAAAGCTGGCATTCAGGTGAGTTATTGAGACGCCGCGCAGTGGAAGTTGACAAAAAGGAAATTGGCGGCGGCTTGTCTCGGTGGCTATGAGTCTGGCGGGGCACGAAGACTTGGGGACCGGGACAGTTCTCCCGTTCTCCGAGATGGCCGTCATACGTCAACTGCTTGACGCCCCAATAAATGTTAGCTTCTGAATAGATGGTCCCGCTTGAAGTTTCGCTTGAGAGGCTGCTGCACGAAAAACACTCCCGCAAAGAAAGCGAATACAAGTTCATTACTGGCCGCCTTGCGGTCGAGAATTTGCCGCACGATCATATCTACCCGTGGCTGGTGAGTTGGGCGAACCGACAGTTGTGGGATATAGGGATCAATTCAAGCGCCGGACGACCGCTGCCACAAATCCACTTTGACATTGTGCAGGTGCTTGACGACGTCATAAACGCTCACGTTTTTCAAGCCGACTCGTTGGCATTCATCGTTGTGACGGAGCCCATGATCAAGGAAATGTGTCGCCTCTCACACCTCTTCGTCGAGCGCCATCGAGCCCTCATGAAATTGCAGATTGCGCCGAATGCTACGACTGACGGGTCCGCGAGGTTTTTACTTTTTATGCAGTTTTGCATAGTGGTCACGCACGAGTACTCGCACTTGGTGCGGCACTGGCAAGATGACCAGGCAATCGATGTAAGGCACTTGCTCAGTCAAGCGCAAGAACTCGATGCCGACGGATATGGTGTCTACCACACGCTGACGTACTTTTTTGACGGCGAAGGGAGGTCATTCGCGTCGCAATGGTTGAAGATCTCGTCGGACAAAGCCCTTGAGAACTCAATCCTTGACTGCTATTTACTCTCGGTAATGCTTCAGTTCTGTGCACAATGGGCTGGGAAGACTTGGATCGTGTCGGACCGCAGCGCTGAACATCCGCCGCAACCGGTCCGGATTGAATTCTCGATCCTAATGGCCGAAATGTGGCTTCGGGAAGTGCACAAGGTCGCGACGCCTTGGATGACTGACGGAACTCTTAATAGTTATTTCAAGGCTGTTGAGAGCTTGTTCCCACTCGATGCCCGGAGTTCGTGGACCCCCCAGATGTCTTGGCTGAGGGGTCCAGAGAGCGAGGCATACCGCACCGCGGTCCGGCGCAGCTTTGATCAAATCCGGACGGGAAAAGCTTGAGCACCCATTGCATCGAACTACTTTCACGTATTGTCGGCGTTGCTGACATTGAAGCGTAGCGCGTTTCTCGTCAAAGTGCCGAAGCAGTTCAGAAAAACGCGTTGAGGCACGCGGGAGTTTTTGTTTTCACCTACACTCTACGTAGTCGAATATCGCGTGAATTCCGACGCGGTAGAAGTCGCTTATCTGGTATACTTCGCAGACGCGAACTTAACGCCCCGCTCGTTTCGCCGCCGCTTCTATCCAAGAAGAAAGATTTTTTCTCCCGTCGTCATAAACCCAGCTGTAAACCGGATAAGCTATGACGTTTTCTGCGCTGCTGGTGAACGAATAAAGGTCAAAGGGATTTGGCCCTTTAGGATCATAGTTGCCATTCAGATCCTTCATGCCATACATATCAACGCCGAGCATCCCTTTTCTAAGAATGTGGCTTTGCTTAATTTCGTACTTCACCCATGGGCGCTTGCTTGTCTCAGTTCCAATTAAGACAACGGTTACAGAAGTGTCATTCATATGGTTATCTATCCACCGTTGAATGGCCGTGTCGCCCTTTTTCTTAATGGACTCCCATGCCGTCTTATCAAGAAACGGATCAGCCTCATGTTCAGGGGAGAGCAGCCAGCTATTCCTTATTTGCCCAATCTTGAGGATGTCTCTGTTGTAGTGAAAGCTGAAGTAAACTTTGCGCGCCATGCTATTTACCTTTCGCTTTACCAATGATGTCGATGATCGTCCCGATCAGCTTGTCATCGTCTGAATCGTCTCCCAATGAAAGCAGCAACGGCTTCAGATCAGAATGCTCTGGATAAAAAGTGTCGAAATCGTCCATGACTTCTTGCCACAATTCTTTTGCAACAAAACCTGTTGCGCCTACCGGTATCAGCAACAGACCTTGATCGCGAGCGATTTCAAATTCTCGCCGAACTCCAGCAGCGGTGGCCGGATGACCATCCACAAGCTTATTCCCAAAAATAAATATCGCGACGCCGGCATGAGCAATCATTTCATGTCGGTATATCTCCCACCGCTTCACATTCTCGGTGCCTTGCGGAAACGGTCTCAACGTCAGTTCGTCATGAAGCCGCCTTCCTTGCCTCTCATACAATTCCTCCAATGCGCCGGACACAACCAGGCTACCGACCCCAACCCCAAATCCGGAAACGATTTTATTCTTGTTTATGATGAGAGATCGAGTCAGCTCGGTAACGAATCTATCGCTTCTCACTTTTCCCCACGAGCCGTAGTCGCCGACACTGCCGGAGATAAACACCGTTTTTCTTTTGTATAGGTTCTCGATGTTCTTGAGCAAATCCGTCAGGTCATCGTAGCTTGAAAGCAACAACGTCTGAACGCCGAATCTTTTTAAATCGTTGATGGCAAGCTTCTGCTTTATGTCCGCGTACCGAAATTCTTCATCGTCTCCGTAATCTTGCTGCTGACAAGCTTTAAAAATACAATAATGATCGCGAGGTTTGCTGTGCAGGCTAATTCTGACACGGCTAAGAATGTAATCGAGATTCGGATCAGTAAAGCTGAAGCCGAGAAAAAGAAACATTTTCGCGACCAGATCGCCGCTCAACGCAGTTACGAATGGGCCGCGTGAGCCTTGGTATTGCTCATAATCATCCTTGGTCAAGACTGCTGAATCTGGGTGTTCGATGTCGCCATGCATCTTGTAAACGATGGCGTCACGCTTGGGCTTGGTGTGCTTTAGCTGGTCAGTCGTGTATTTGACGTCAGCTATCTTGTTGGCATCGGCCAAAGAAGCTTCAATCAGCCTGTCGTAGTTAGTCGTCCAATACGTTTTGATTGGCAGCCGCGCAAGAAGCCTATGGTTTTTAGTGGGCTTATGACCTGGCGATAGCTGCTCAATCAGAATTCGATTCAACTCGCTTCGATTGGCCTTTTCGTTAAAGTGATATTGAGCCAGTGATATCAGATCATTTTCGCGATCAATGTCTAGATCGAGGTCGCGCGCGATGGGGGCCAGCAGTTTTTTCCAATTGACGTATCCTGCGCCAACTGAGAGTCCCGCGCCCGCAAAAATAGCGACATTCTCTTCTTGTAGTTCTTTAACGAACCTTTCAATAAAGCTATACAGATGCTTGTCCATGCCATGTCATATTAGATCTAAATTCGCTCCACGATATTGCGGGTCACGCGCGTTATACACCTCTGGCTGAAGATCTATAAGGCAAAAGCCCGACCGTGGGTGCCTCTACTCCCCCAGCAACAGGCCTATCCGGCTACTTGCGGGTGGCATGCCCAACGTACACGTACCGTTGAATCTCCCCGTAATCGATATCACTGCGGAACATACCTGGGCTGACCCACCGGACGAGCTTGCAGCGATGCGCGGTGTGCACTCGACTTCGTAGCGGCCTCTTCAAGCCGCGAGGCAACCTTTGCCAAAGGGAGTGGGCACCACGTCTTCAAAGATCAACCGAACGTCGCGACTGAGCCATACTCCGTATGATTTCCAAAACACGTGAACAGCAAGCAAGCGTTAGGGTTCATTGCGGTTCCAATGGACAACGCACTTGGCGTCAGCGATCCACTTTGCCGTGTAGTCGAGACGGAGATTGGCCAGCACGGCCTTCGCGGATGTTCGGTAGACTGACTCGAAGCCGATTTCGTGCCGGTACGCACTTCTCTTTCGCGCTGCAGCCCGCTTCTACCAATTGGAAAGACATTCTTCCGGATGACAGCGCTTTCACCCGTTACATCGATAAGGGGGCATACTGAGGCTCTGTTGGCGTCCTCCGTTCCAAACCGGAAGAAAGCAATTTGAGCGAGTGAAATAGTATTAGCCTGACGGCAGTACGAGAAGCTTGGGAAAAGCAGCCCGGGGTGCACTTGGGGGAGCAAACGCAAACGGTGGGCCGGTACTGACGTCGATTGCGGTTGAGGAAAGGGGCGAACTGCGGGCGTTGTTGCCATGACGTCGACGCTAGCCCGGCTGCGCCATGCTGGATTAAGCTGCTGAGTACACCGTTGAAAAAGCGGGTTCATCCGCCAGTTGCGATGTTGCGGTTCGCGCTTCCTCAGGCAGCAGCCAGGGGCTTTCTGGAGCGAGTTGTAAAGCCTTCCTTCGTATTTGGTGATTGCATAACCTACAGCCCTGTACGGCGCTTCGGCGGCGCGTTTGCGCGTCCACCCGGCTGGGCGATTTAGCGGATGAATGGCATTCGACAGGTGAGCCGATAACGGGTTCCAATCGACAGTTCATGCGGCAGCAGCGCGGAGCGCCCTGTACAGCCAGCCGGGCTGCAAAAACTCAGGCAACGGAGCGCCGCGGCTTCTTATAGGTGCAGCATGGCGCGGCCAAAATCTCAGGAGCAACCGAAGGTGGTCCAAGCACCCTCAAATTCTACGAGAGCCCTTCCGTAGAGACCCGGAAACTTGGGGTCTTGGTAATCAAAACGCTGTGGTTCATCTAACAAGCGCCTTCCGCTCACGATGAAATATTGGACAGCTTCATCGGGTTTGTTCAACACAACGAAAACGTAAATGTGATGGGGCATGATTGCTCGTATCGGAAAGTAGCCCTTTGCTCGGAGCGCCTTCACTTGGATGGTGAAGGTTTGCCCTGTGTCGGGGTTATGGGCTAATAGATCAATCTGTTTTGCATTGCCGAAGGTGATCGAGGTTTGTAGGCCGCGTTTCAATAGCTCCGCAGCTACGAACAGTTCCCCTGCAAGTCCAGTCATGCTGCGGTCAACGCCAGATTTTTTCGGTAGTGGCGCATCTTCGGTCTCGTCCATAACAAGGAATGTTAACACCTGAACGCTGTCACAAAGGGTCCTTTTGGCCCATGAATTGCGAACAAAATTGCACTACTGTTCGGGCACGAACGCTTTAAAAGTAGCCATCAATTTAACTCCCGCACCGTGCGGCTACGCCTTATCGTATGCGAGAGAAGAGGACAGCTCCCGGTAAATATCGGTCTGCCGCTGGAGCGTTGCAGCTACCTTTTCTGATGTCTCGACAGCATCTGCGCTCGCGATGAAACGGCGCGGCGGCTTTTCCTGACTTGAAATTGTAATCAAGCCTGTGCGAGCTTGGCGGGGTCACCGGACTGCTGACCGTTGTAGGTGACGCCTGTTGGCGAAGGCAGCAGAGAGCGCCCTGCGGTAGAGGAGCATCGTCCCAGCGGAATATTCCCTAGGGCTCCGTTGGTTTTGCCGAACAGATGGCTCAAATCTATTTTTTCCCGGGCGCGTGAGGACGCGGCACGAGTGGTTTGTTATCCGAGAACGTCCCGCGGGAGATCTCGCGGCTGAAACTTCGGAGCGAATCGTTATAAATTGGCAGGAATGGAGGATGAATCTCAAATCACGGCGATGACACGCCGCACTTTTGGGGCACTGGTCGCTGCCTCTGGTGCAGCGGTCCCTGCCACGGCCATGCCGCAGGCCCAGGAACCAAGTAAGGAAGGAGCCGCGAGCCAGACACCCACACGGCCCGGACCGGGCAATTTCAAACGCCCTCTCGCACCGGATACCCCGGCCTTTGAGGGGCCTTTAGAATTCAGCCGGCGCGATGTGGCCCCTAGAGCGGAGCCATTTCCGATGGCCCAGGTTCGATTGCTGCCGGGCAGTGTTTATTTCAATGCACAGGAATGGAATCGCGCATACATGGCACGACTCGCTGCCGACCGGCTGCTCTACACGTTTCGCGCTAACGCTGGACTGCCGGTTGGAACAGCGAAACCACTCGGCGGATGGGAGCAGCCGGATAACGGACAGCGCTCGAGTGAATTACGTGGCCATTTCTGCGGCCACTATCTTTCAGCAAGCGCTCAGTTAGCGGCAAATGGAGATGCAGAAGCAAAAGCCAAAGCTGATTATATGGTTGCAGAGTTAGCCAAGTGCCAGCAGCGGCTGGGTGGCAGCTATCTCAGCGCATTCCCGATTTCGTGGTTCGACCGGCTCGAGCGCGGTGAAGGCGTTTGGGCTCCCTTTTACACGATTCACAAAATCATGGCCGGGATGCTGGATATGTACAGGCTGGCGGCCAACAAGCAAGCGCTCGATGTGGTCGAAGGCATGGCGGCTTGGGCCGATACCTGGTCGGCCTCAAAACCTGAGGACGCCATGCAGCAGATCCTGGCAATCGAGTTCGGCGGGATGGCTGAGACTCTATATAATCTTGCCGGGATAACGAACAATGACCGCTGGGTGAGGGTTGGTGATCGTTTTCAAAAGCGGAATTTCATCAACCCTCTGGCCGCCCGGCGCGATGAACTGCGCGGTCTGCATGCCAATACGCACATTCCGCAGGTGATCGCCGCCGCACGCCGCTACGAGGTGTCCGGCGACACTCGTTTCCACGATGTCGCTGATTACTTTTACTATGAAGTGGTTCAGGTCCGCTCCTACGCGACCGCGGGAACCAGCAATGCAGAAGCGTGGTTGGCTCCTCCAGGGCGACTTGCAGCGGAATGGAAGCTGAGCGTAAACACAGCTGAATGCTGCTGCGCGTATAACATGCTGAAGCTATCGCGGCATTTATATTCATGGAATCCACAAGCGGCTTACTTCGATTATTACGAACGATCTCTGCTGAACCATCGTATCGGCACGATACGGCCTGAAGAAGGATACACGCAGTACTACCTTTCGTTAACGCCTGGCGTGTGGAAGACGTTCAACACCGAAGACCAGACGTTTTGGTGCTGTACGGGTTCGGGTGTAGAGGAGTACTCGAAATTAAACGACAGCATCTATTGGCGAGATAAGGACGGAATCTACGTCAACCTTTTCATTCCGTCGGTACTCAATTGGGTGGAAAGAGGGCTTCAGCTTCGGCAGGAAACAAAATATCCCGAATCAAAGCAAGTGATGCTGAGGATAAGCGCGGCCCCAGCCGGGCCAATAGCAGTTCGTATCAGAATCCCAGGCTGGCTCCAGTCTGCTCCCATTGTGAAGATCAACGGAACGCCGCTCGACGCATCGGCTACTCCGGGCAGCTATCTCACTCTGAAACGTGCGTGGAAGAAAGACGACCGGATCGAATTCGAGCTTCCGATGCATTTGCACGTAGAGACTATGCCGGATGATCCGCACACGCAAGCGTTTTTGTACGGCCCGCTTGTGCTCGCCGGTGATCTCGGAGGAAACGGCCTTACACGCGCCCATATCATAGGGCCTAATCTTAGGGTGGGAGCACCGAATACCGAGCAGTACGGATCTGCGCTGGCTTCACAGAACCGAACACCTCCCGTACCCGATCTTGAGATCCCGACCTTTCAGGCGGCGAGTGAACCGGCCCTTTGGATCAAGCCTGATGATGGTCCGCTGGCGTTTCGGACCACCGGGCAGAAAACAGATGTGAGACTCGTTCCTCTCAACACCCTCTTTGATCGACGGTACTCGGTCTATTGGACGGTGTCCTGACAAAGGGCTGTGGCCGCCGTGCGGGGGCACGTGGCTTGGCGGGCCGCGACCAACGGAACTGCCACCGGCCTCTGTGACCGGCAAGCCGAGTACGCAATTTGATCGCTGGCGCAGCACCCGTGCTCGATCTGTTTATGTAGGTGTCCTATGGGTACCATTTAGCGCAACGAGAAGAAGGCATTCCCATCTTCGGGTCGTTTGGCATGGCACAGCAGTTGAGATCCATCGAATACTCGCGGCCACGCCGCTTCCGGGTAAGCTCGAACGACCGTTGCAATTTGCGTCCGCTCCTGATCGTCGAAGCTCAAGAGCATCTCTTTGTTCGTTTGGCGCGGCGAAAATCTCGTATCCCCGCTCGCAATATCCCGCTTTTTCATTGCTTTCAACCAACAAGTCCATCAAGTTCTCTCGGACGCACGCCCTCGCGCTCTCGAGATTTATCGCCTTCCAGCCAGAATGTGCCTCTTGGCTACTTCTGTTAAACCGCGTCTTCAGCTAATGCTTGGTCGCAGGACAATATCATGTCGCGGCAAAATGATCTTGCCGGCACACCGGACCCCGCGCTGGGTAATGGACGATGTGGACCTGATCGATTGGCGTGTACTTATCATCTCCCGATCAGGTCAGCAGCCTTATCTGGGAGAGAACCGAGGCATCTGGATTTCACATCCTTTTGCGGGCCAAGATGATCGAACAACGCTCACAACTTCGGCTGACCGATGCCGAAATCGTCATGATCTTTTGGGACGATAGCGGGGAGCGGGCATTCCAGCTCGCCAACATGAAGGATATCTCGTCGGATGGTGCGGGATTGATTGTGGATCACCCTCTACCGGTTGGTACTCCTGTGATCATGTCCTACGGCAACGGTGGGCTGAACGCAATCGTAAGACATTCCTCATTGCTACTTGATCGCCATCTCATCGGAGTGGAATTCGTCGAGGCCGATAAACAGTCCCCAATGCATTTCGATCCCGATCTATTGGTCAGACCGGTTTAGCACTGCGCTTCCAAAATCATGCCCGTCAGGATAGTTCTTTACAAAAAAGGTGGGCGCGCTAGCGGAGGAATCGATCTTATTCGGCGCTGGTTCGTGTCCCGCAAATCCAAGCCGGCGACCATCTCGCGAAAGAGCCGCTTTGATTTCTCGGGTCGCGCAGAGAGCACCTCCACTTTGACTGAGAATATGCCGGGGTGTTTCCGACAAGACTTTAATAGCGGAAAAGGACCGGCTCATGCTGTCACTCCCGACGCAACTTCCATCGCAAGGTGCGGCGTCAGGCAATGGCCGTTGACCCGATTGCGTTTAACATTGGACGAGCAGCGAATGTCTTCTTGTCCCTTCTGCGACCTCGATCCCACCAGCAAATGGATCGAGAATGATCACGCGCTCGCGATCCCCGATGCCTACCCCTTAGCGGATGGCCACACGCTCGTCGTTCCACGCAAGCACGTCAGCAGCATCTATGCACTGACTGCGGAAGAACAGGCCGCTATCTGGTCGCTGGCTCGGTAAACACCCAAAAGCGGCCATAGGGTGAACGGCTGAAAAGCGGCCAATGGAGGCAGGTCCAGGACGTTGATCCTGATGCGGGGAATACCCTGCGTCACTGTGAGCAATGTCTTGAGCGACGACAAGAAGCAACAAGTGGTGGCGCTGGGGCGGCTGGGCTGGTCGCTGCGACGTATCGAAGCAGCCGTGCACATTCGCCGAGAGACGATTGGTGGTTACCTGCGGGCTGCCGGGATCGCGGTGCGACCGCCAGGCGGCTGGGGACGGCTCGCGCCGGCAAAACCGGCCAACGAAGTGATCACCGACTTTGGCGCGGAGTCGGACAGGATGGCAACCAGCCCGCCGCCGTTTCGCCGTTCCTGTGCCAGCGCCTGCGAACCGTATCGAGAGTTGATCGAACTCGCTTTGTCACAGGGACGCAACGCCATGGCGATCTGGCAGGACCTGGTGGATCACCACCACTTCTCTGCGAGTTATCAAAGCGTTCGACGCTTTGCTGGCAAGCTGCAAGTGGCGACCCCCGAAGCCCGAGTGGTCATCGAGACTGCGCCCGGCGAAGAATCCCAGGTGGACTACGGCTCCGGCCCGATGGTCCGTGATCCGCAGACCGGCAAGTATCGCCGTACCCGGCTGTTTGTGTTGACGCTCGGGTATAGCAGGAAATGCGTCCGGTTGCTGGTGTTCCGTTCCAGCGTGCGCGTCTGGGCCGAGCTGCACGAGAAAGCATTCGTGCGGCTGGGGGGAGCGACCCGCGTCGTGGTGCTGGATAACTTGCGCGAAGGCGTGCTCGCGCCCGATACTTACGATCCTTCTGTGAACCCCTTGTACCGCGACTTGCTCCAGCATTATGGGTGCGTTGCGCTGCCGTGTCGCGTGCGCGATCCGGACCGCAAGGGCAAGGTCGAGTCCGGCGTCGGGCATGCCAAGAAAACGCCCCTCAAGGGTTTACGTTTTGAAAGCCTGGAGGAGGCGCAAGCGTATCTCGATCAATGGGAAGAGCGTTGGGCCGACACACGCATTCACGGTACGACGAAGCGCCAGGTCGCGGCCATGTTTGCCGAAGAACGACCAGCGCTTCTGCCACTACCGATTGAGCCCTTCCGCTACTACCAATACGGTGAACGTACGATGCATCTGGATGGCTGCGTCGAAGTGGAAGCCGCCTACTACAGCGCGCCCCCTGGCTGGATCAGTCGTCGCGTCGTTGTGCAATGGAACGCTGACCATGTACGGTTGATCGATCCACACACGGGACAACTGCTGCGTGAACACTTACGTCAGCAGCGCGGCCGGCATCGCATTCAAGAAAACGACCGGCCCCACCGGACTCCGCTCAAGACCGAACAGCTACTTCTTCGAGCCGATCTCATGGGACTTCACATAGGTGCGCTGTGCCGAGCCATGCACGACGCGGAAGGACAGGTGGCAGTTCGCCGCATCCTGGGCGTGGCCGCACTCACCAAGAAGTATGGCGTCGCCTCCACCGACGAAGCTTGCGCCATTGCCTTAGAAGCCGGCGCTTGCACTTATCGCTTCGTGCGCCGCTATCTGGAACGTAATCCGCAACTGCCGTTGAGCCTGCGCCAAGTAGATCCGTTGATCCGCCAACTCACCCACTACCGAGAACTAATAGAAAAGCGGACCCGTCAGAAGGATGATTCATGCACCTTGTAGAACACGAACGTTCGTTGCGACAACTGCGCCTCAGCGGCATGGCCGCTGTGCTCGAAACTCGTTTACGCCAGGCCCATGCGGAACCGATGGCGCCTATCGATCTGATTGCTTGCCTGGTGTCGGATGAACTAACGCTTCGTTCCGACCGTTTGCTCGCACGTCGCCGCAAACAGGCAGGCTTCCGTGATCCCGGCAGAAGCCTCGATAACTTTGACTTCACTTTCAACCCGAAGATGAACCGCAGCTTGGTGTTTGATCTGGCGACTGGGGCGTTCATTGCCAAACACGAAGATGCTCTCTTTCTCGGCCCTGGCGGTTCGGGCAAGAGTCACTTGGCGCAAGCGATCGGACAAGCGGCTATTCTCCAGGGCTACAAAGTGTTCTATCGTGAAACTCACGTCCTGCTGGATGAGTTGGCCGAAGCTGTGGCGGAAGGCACACGCAAAGAGTATATGGAAGCGGTGGCGAGTGTTCCACTGCTGATCATCGACGACTTTGGCATGCGCAAGCTGCCGCACACTGCTGCTGAGGATCTGCTAGAGATCATCATGCGCCGCTATGAACGTTTCAGCACACTGTTAACTTCTAACCGACCTGTTGAGGATTGGGGAAAACTGCTCAGCGACGTTGCTGCCGTCAGTACCATGCTCGACAGACTTCTGCATCATGGACACGTGCTGAAGTGCGGCCCGCGCAGCTGGCGCACTAAAACTGCCGCACCTTCATAAGGAAAGGATCTTTTCTGAACACGAGGGCCCTGCCCTTGGAAGCAGTGTTGGACGAAATAGCTGATGCTGTTTCCTGCTACCGCTAAGCTAGGCCAGCTGGAAGCGCATCGCGACTCCTATCCAGTACGAGAGATAATTCAACTAAGTCAATTCGCCCTGGTCTCCGATGCCGACTTTTTCTCCCGGTACGGATCGAATTTCGCAAGCGTCGCGATGGTCTTCATCCCCCAGCCAGTCTTATTGCTCCGTTGTTAGGAGCGATTCGAGCCCGGATTCCGCCGTAATGACTCGCACGGAAAGATCTCAGATTTTGCGTGCTACCATTCTGGACTGCGGGTCACTATTTGACGCCTGAACCTCTCTATTATTCAAGCGGAGAATTTAACTCGCTGAACAAAAGGAGACCAATAGCTGGAAAACATTATGGATGTCATGCTTCGTTTTCAACCTGTCAAAGCGTTTCCGTTTGCCGGTGCCGTGATCACCACGCTGCTGCTGGCTAATAGCGCGTATGCTGCGAATCTGATAAACGACGGCGGCTTTGAGCTACCGGTCGTCGGGCCTGGGGGTTTTGAAACCGGGAATCAAGTTTTCACCGTAGGCCAGACTATCGACTCTGCGTGGACCGTTATTGGTTCTAGCGCTGGGAACGTTGCAGTTACCCCCAGCGGCGAGACCGATATCGGCGGCATCACATATTTGGCAGAAGAAGGATCGCAATTTATCGACCTAACTGGAAGACTGGATCGCGGAGCCGCAATCGGTGTTCAACAAAGCTTCAGCACAATTAGTGGCCAACAATACACGCTATCGTTCTATCTTGGCGACCTCAACAACCCGGCGTATTCGCCCCACAATGGCACCGCGTCGGCGCTAGTACAATTGAACGGCGTTCTTTTCCAAACCGCGACCAACAGCGAAAGCACCGGAGTGACTCCCGGCTGGGAGCAATTCAGTTATGACTTTGTCGCCATGGGACCCACAACCTCACTTTCGTTCATCAGCAACTCCGTAAACGGGGTTGCCTTGAACGGCCTCGATAACGTGGTCGTGGATTCGGTATCTCCAGAGCCCGCAACGTATGGGTTCCTCACGCTCGGCCTCGGAATACTTGCTCTGCTTTCCAAACGCCGTTTATCCTAATCCTTGTCCTACGTTTGTGGGGCGGTCAGCGGAGCTCAAGAACAACCTCTCGCGGAACTTGCCTACGCCGTAGGGGGCCCTCCTTTGGATCCCGATTCCGGCGAAGGTGAAGACTGATTTGGATGGAACGCGAACAGCATTCCGGGCCGAAGGCGAAATCGACACCGGCTGCGGGAAGTCCGGGTGTCGCACGCTGGTTGTAGGGAGGACAGCCGTGCGTTAGGTAGTCCGTCCAGTTCACTAGTTTTTCAGAGAGATTGGGTCGCGTCCGAAGGCGGCTTGGGGACAATTGCCGGGGAGCCCACCAGCCGGAGCATCGGCATCGGTCAATGCTGACTGGTGCCCGAGCCCGTTCAAAGCTGCCTGGAGATTTGCACCTATACTCAGATCATTGTGGTGATTATGGAGGAAGGAGACGGCTGCCTCCATAACGCTGTGGAGAAGCATCGTCTCACTAGAAATCACAGAGACCGTCAGGCGGAGCACGCCGCAAAGCTGTTTCAGGAACGTGAAAGCGCGTTAAACTCGCTGCGTCGGGCGATGAACGAACGCCGCCTGTGTCTCTTTCTTGGCGCAGGTATTTTCTTGGCCGCCGGTCTCCCCAGTTGGGCTGAACTTGTAACGCAGCTCGCAGAAACTGCAATCTGGCAGGATTTGAGCGATGTAGGATCTGACGAAATTCTCGGTTCTTCCAGTTTCCTGACCTCCTCGCTTCCGATACTCGCCCGTTTTGTAAAAGACACCCTTCCGAACGATGAATTTGCGCGACGGCTTCGAGAGATCCTTTATCCAAAGACGAAGCTGGTTCGCACCTCCCCTTTGATCGAATCGATTGTCAATTTAATTGCCGGCACACGCAAACTCTGGGTTCGCGAAATTGTCACTTATAACTATGACGATGTTTTAGAGCAGGCGCTGGCACGCCGCCGCATTCCCTTTCATGTCCAAAGCTCTGAAGAGAACACGGCGGGGCACCTCCCAGAGCTGGGGAATTCGGACAAGGTTCTGATCTCCATTGTGTTATCGGAGGATGACTATCACCGGATGGTCGAGGACGCAGGGGCATGGGCGATTAAAATCAAGGCACCCTGCTTTCAAACGAGTGTTGTTTGTTCATTGGGCTCTCCCTGCAAGATCCTAATCTCCGCCGCTTGTTAGATAAGACAAAACGGGAAGGGGAATTTACCCGCTTTGTGCTGTTTACTCCGTCCGATGTGAGCCAGACGGGGTGCGCCAGAGTGGGTACAAAACAAGAAGGGGGACGGCCCCGAGTCCGCACGAACATGAGCGGGCCGCGAGAGAGCCACGCCAATTACGCCTGGCGCACGGCTAAAACGAAGCGATCTCCCAATCTGCTCCTGCTCCAGCCGGTAGATCGTGGCTGTATGTACGTTGAATGTCCTTGCGATTCCGGGAACGGACTTGCCGTTATTCAAAAGCTCCTGCGCAATTTGAACTTGGTCGGGATTCAATTTACGAGCACGGCCAAACTGTCGAAACGGTTTCAAGACCCCCGGGGCGACTTGGAGTGCTTTAGAGCCCTCCGCGGATTGCATATGTTGCGCCGGCAACGGCGGAAGAGCCCCAGGTGAATCGAGGACTCTAATAGGTATGGCAGAAGATCAAGGGACCCCAGAAGACTTGGCGCGGTTCGATGTGAACGAGATTGCAGGATCATTGCCGGATCACGCGGAAAGTCGATTGCTCGACAAATACTTGGTAGACCGGAAGGTGGCGAGTGCGCGGGTCTTTCGCGTTTATCGGGAAACACCACCGCACTATCATGCGCAGTCGGATGAGTACCTGTACGTCATATCCGGCAAAGGGACCTTCTGGATGGGAACCCCGGCGAATGGCGGCGCATTTGAGCCGGGACATTTTCTGTTCTTTAGACGCGGAACAATTCATGCTTTGCCGGAGATCCTGGAGGCGCCGGTGGTGTTCCTGGCGTTGGATGCTCCGCGGCGAGACCGAAGGATGTCCTGTTCGTGATCCCGCAGACGGCACGCCGGAAAGCTTCATTCAACCGGTGACTTGAGCGGCAGCTGGAACGTAGTCAGGCGAGTTATTGAGACGCGGAGCAGTGGAATGCCGACAAAAGAAATTCGGTGGCGGCTGGTCCGCGGTTGCTGAGAGTCCGTTCGGCTCGAAGACTTGGGGACCGGAACACTCCTCCAGTTCTCCGGGAAGCCCGTTCTACGTCAAAGTGCAGCCATGTGAACGGGAGTCGTCTATCCTTGACGACCACTCGCGACTTGCAAGAGAGTTCTCACTGATGTTTATACTTCCTCCGCCGCACTCAATAAGATCCAGTGCCGCGCTTTGTACAGCGCGCCCGCCAAATTTTCGGCGGCATGCGGGAGCGGAACGCCCTCAGCACCGATGACCCGCAAGGAGGTTGCCTTGATTGACGGGCGACTCGTGAGCCCATAACGGCGTTGCTGATATTATTCAGAGGGTACCGTGTTCGCGGAGAAAATTATCCTCGCCAACGGAAGACTTCTCGCGACGGCGGGGGTCGTGTTACTCTTCTTAGCGCTGGTGGACCGCATTCCCGATGACCCACGTGTGTTCAAGCAACGAGGTTTCCAGAGCGCGCAATCGCTCCGCGCTTCGCCAGTGGCCAGTGAACCTAGTATCGTAGGTGCCGCGCGTTTCTTGGGCCGGGACTATTTCACCGCGAATTGCCGTTTGAGGCGCGAACTCCGTCCCGAAATTGTCCTTTCCTTCGCCAGCGTCACCGGCATATCCCTCGCAGCCGATTCCTCCCCTCCCGTATCCTGATCGGACTCTTTGTTTTCGGGCGGTCACACTCCATGCCCGATGTCCCGGGCGGGGCGCACGTTTTCCCTGGCCGCGATCCTCTGCGGAGGGCTGCACGTGTGAAAGGAAATTCGCTTGCATTTTATCGAAGTGGGGCCTGCCCCTGCCGCCTCATCTGTCCGGCCTGCTGTTCCTCACGGGATGCGCGTACATCTCGTCAACCCGAGCGATATGTCTTTTGGAACCGCGGTAATCACTCCCCGCTGGCTTTACGTTCTTGCGGCGGCCACGCCGGCGGCGTTCGGGGACGCCGTCATTTGCGACGAAACTCTAGAGCAACTCGATCCTTCGAGCATCCGCGCTGGCGATGTGCTCGGCATCGGTATCCATACCGGCAATGCGCTACGCGGCTATGAGGTCGGCAAGATCGCCCGGGGGCGCGGCGCTTGGGTAGTCTTCGGCGGCATCCATGCCACACTTTATCCCGAAGAGGCCATGGAACTCGGCGGCGCTCATTCGGTGGTGAAGGGCGACGGCGATGTGATCTGGGCCAACACGCTTTCCGATTGCGTCAACGGCGCTCCCCGCCGGGTTTACGATGGCGGCCGCATCGAGGCCGACCAGTTCCTTCTCGCGCGCTGGGACCTGATGCCAGCCGAAAGCTATATGTGGGCCTCTGTGCAGACCGTGCGTGGCTGCGCCAAGCACTGCTCGTTTTGCTCCGTCTGGCGGACCGACGGCCAAAAGCCACGCCAGCGCGCCTCCGACGGAGTGATCCAGGAGATCGTGGAACTGCGGCGTAAGGGATTCCGCTTCATCGCCTTGGCCGACGACAATTTCTACCCCGTCACGGCGACCGATCTGCGCCTCGCCCGGCAGCAGGGCAATATGGAGAAGCTGCGCCAACTGGACTCGATTCGCGAGGAGCGGTTTGTGCTCATGGCGCGGCTCGCCGAGTTGCCGAAAGACATGGTCTTCTTCACCCAGATCACCATGGAGGCTGCCGAGGACACGGAATTTCTGAACGCGATGAAGAAGGCCCGTATCAAGGGTGCGCTGGTCGGCGTGGAAGCCGTCACGGCCGAGGGATTGAAAGCCGTTTTCAAAGACTTCAATCAATCGGGCGAGGGACTCGCTGCGCAACTCCAAACGTTTCGTAAACACGACGTCCACGTCCTTGGCTCCTTTATTTTTGGCCTTCCCACGGACCGGCCGGATACGTTCGAGGCGACGGCCGCGATGGCCCAAAAAGCTGGTGTTACGTTCGCTCAGTTCGTCATGTTGACGCCGTTCCCTGGCACCGTCGATTTTCAACGATGGGAGAAATCAGAGGCCGTCAAATCAATCGTGATCGAGGGCGTGCCGATCACCCGCTATTGGCTGATCCCGCCGAAGGACCGGCCGAAAATGTTTACGCCCCATCCGACCATGAGCTCCGACGAGATTCGCGAACGGACGCAAGGTGTCTGGGACGAGTTTTACAGTTTCCGTTCCATTTGGGCCCGATCGAGCTGCGTTTCCTCGCTGCGCGCCCGCCTGGCGTTCGTCCTAATCTCCAAGCTGTACCGCCAGATGTATGCAAAGACCGGAATCTCCACCGATAGCGCCCGAAAGAAAAAGTCCAACTGGCTTGCCCGCTGGATGGCCAAGCCGTGTCGTCTTCTGTTTCAGGCAAAGCCGATGCCCGACCTTCAAATCCCTAGTGCCCCCATCATCAATTCGTGTGCGTAACCATGAACCGTCCGGATGAAATCACTGAAGGCCGATGCGCATGGCTACCAGCAGTGCGCGGCGATGAACGCGACGTGTCCGCTTGAACTGTAAACTCAGTGCGTGGGTTGCAGCGCCAAATGCCCTTTTCGATTCCGCGGATCAAGGGCGCTCCGGAATATGTTGAACGGTGATTTCGGCGAGGTAGAGCACTCGCCAACCAGCGCGGTAGACCTTCTTTAGCGAGCCACGCTTGACGAGGGCAAGTCTTCCCCAGTAGAGTGGCGAGAGCCAGGTCATAGAAACGAGTTGGTCCGCCTTGTCCGAGCTTTTCAGAAACTCTTTAGAGTCGGGATCCAGTTTCGCAGCAATCCCCGAGGTCCGGGAGGCTCCCCAGATTGAAGTTCTTGCCTTCCGAAAAAGCTTCGATATAGACAAGCATTCATCGAGTATCGTCTTGAGCTGCGCAATGGATTCGTAATCGCTTTCCAGCAGCTCTCATCAGAATCGACTGGACCGATTTTACCGACAAAGCCCAGTAAACGTGAGCACCGATCGCCCTTTCGAGGGCGCACCTCTTGCCGTCGCCGAGGTTGCTATCATATCTAACCTGCCGGATCTGATGCTGATTTAGCTGTGAAACGATGATGCAATCTGGAAGAAAGGCTCAAGATCGGGCAAAGAGGAGAAAAACCATAGAAGCAATTCACAGACCTAGAGGCGCTCAATTATTGAGCAAAATGAGTCGGCAAATAATCATCGACAGCTCCGTCCATCGCCGCGCGACCTGTGGGTGCCTTCGTTCCAAACCGGAAAAAGCAATTTGAGCGAGCAAAATAGTATTAGCCTCACGGCAGAGCGATGGGCCGGCAAAGGGGGCCCCCGGGGGTGTGCCACAGTGCGCGCAAACAAGAAGGGGGGCGGCCCCGAGTCCGAACGAACATAAGTCGAACGCGTGAGAACAATGCCAATTACGCCTGACGCACGCCGGCTCGAAACCGGCTACTGCGGCGTCTTCGTTCGCCGCATCAACGTTCGCCGCGTCAACGCAAGACCAACAAATCCCACTCCCAGTAATAATAAAGTCGAGGGTTCGGGAGTGGTGTCGAGAAGGAATGCATGTTGCGAACGACCCTCATCTTCGGAACGATACCCGACACCGACGATCTGGCCCTTATCATTAATTGCGTTGGCTGCGATCAGCTCCCAATCCGAGCCTTCGGGCAGAAAAGAATTGAGATTGGTCATCACGCCATCAGAGTACAAAAACGCCTCTGGGCACTCACGGGCACTGCAATATTGGGTTGGTCCAACCCCCACAGATCCGACAATCTGACCCGAATCATTGATGTCGGACGCTGCTGCAGTAGGGCCGATAAAAGTCATTTTGCCTTTGGCGTATAGAAATGCGATTGCACTCCCGCTGTTGACCGGATCGACAGCAGTGCCTACTACCTCACCCCGGTTGTTGATCGACGTGGCCACACTGCTTAAGCAGTCGCACCCATAGGGGTCCGGAGTGTCCAAGTCGATCAATTGCCCCGCCGTGTACAAAAAAGCGTGATCCGGAGAAGAGCCGCCGAAATCAGCAAAACCCACGATTTGGCCGCGATTGTTAATCGCCCTGGCGATCCCATCGGTGGGGCCGGCGAAATAGGTCACCTGGCCGCGGCTGTACAAAAACGGCCCATTCGCAGCCACGCCGACCACGTCTCCAGCGTCATTTATCCCGAACGCGGAAGCCCCATTGGAGGTGGGGATATCGACCCACTTGCCACCGGTATACAACACCGCGCCAGATAGGCCACTTCCGGCGATCTGCCCGCCGTCGTTAATGGCGTTAGCGGAACCGCCACGGTCGTCCCCGGGAAGCAGATCGGTCATCTTGCCGCCGGAGTACACGAAAGGATGAGCGACGGAGTTTGCTCCTCCAATAGTGGACGAGCCCACGATCTCTCCTTTGTTGTTAATATCCGTTGCCACGACGTAGGCGCCTCCGAGCGAGCCGAGGTCGATGATCGAGGAAGCGCGCAGTGGTACGGAATACAGTACTGCCAGCAGACAGACGATGGAGAAAGGCCTAATCAGCGGTTGGAGGAAATACATGCGTGTGAATCTCCGACAGCATTCTACGCTGTTACTCCACGCCATACCAGTGAAAAAAGAATACTTGTATAGGCATGGCGACTTACTGCCAGTACAAAGTATTTTAAGTATCAAATGAGATAGATAGATGGATAGATGGATAGACCACAATGTGGTGGTTGTATTGACTTAGCGTGCCAACATACGACTAACTAACCTAGATTATTGGCGGATCGGCTGCGCCTAACGCAAGCGTGCTAGCGAGACAAACAAAGCGGCACTCCGCGACCTTTACAGCAAGGGTACGCCTCCCAGAGCAACTGTTGGGTCAGGTGTGTGGATGACGCTGGCGCTGCCGATGAAGGTCGGCGAAGTCTGGCGTCGGCAATACCGCCGGGCGAGGCCGTGGCGGACCGCCGAACAAGGCAGTCTCCAGCCGGTCTTCGTCCCAATCCTCCTCAAGCGGCCACGTCACTCCAGCAGCTTCGGCCCGTTGCAAATACTCATGAACGGTCCCGAGGCCAATCGAACAACTGCGGGCGATTGCCCGCAGACCCAGACCCACAGCAAACTTCAAATCGAAGAACTTCTTTGATCTTACGCACGGACAATCTCCTGCCTGGCAAACGGAGGCTACCCGCCAGTGTGATGTCCAGCGCCGCTGGCTTAATGGAAATCCGGACTCAAGCCGAACGCGATTCCAGGACCGGCCCAAACCTGTTCGGCTTCTTCGCGGAACCGGTGTTCACCTTCATCCCGGAATCCAGTTCGCGTTCACCCCGGAACCGCGTTCGGGATCATCCCGGAATCGCGTTCATGTTCCCCCGGATTCCCCACTCACCCACACAATCAGCCTTGAGACCGGCTATTCGCGTGGTCTTTCATAAGGCACGAGCGTCCATAGTCGATTGCTCCAACTTGTACCGGCGAGCGGCTCAACATCCCCGCCGATCCACATACTGCCAGGAGAGGATGCCACGAGCCGACAAAGAAGACTACGAACGGTCGCATGCGCTTCGTGGAATGGTCCTACGTCCTCTCCAAGGCCGCCTGGAATGTCTCCCGCGAAACCTTGCCGCTGCGGATTGAGCAAAAGTTCCACGCGCACCCATAAAGAGTATTCGCCAAACCAAGAGGCGATCTATCCGACTGAAAGTCAGGTACTGTTCTATCCAGCCAGCTTGGCGATTTGGCAGCTCTCTGTTCCCGTATGAGGACCACGCCCTCCAAGCATCGGAGGCTAGGCTTCCCGGCGGGCCCCAAAATCACGGACACCACCGAAACAACTGATCCCGCTGAAGCGCTAATCGGGACTTGCTCACCAAGGCTGGATGCCGATTCGATTCCAAACGAAAGCCTATTCTGCCTCGCAAAGTCGCGCAGAGAGGCTAAACGGCTCTGCCTCGGAGCAACAAACGCGTTTACAGCGTGCGTCAGGCTGCACCGGTTTACTGTCGATGTATTTGGAAGGAAGAGGCTGTTCAGGACAAGTAAGACTCGGAAGACATTCAACATTTTTCTGAATGGACAGCGCCCACAGTTAGCAACAAGCTATCCCGGTTGCTGGCTCGGGCTCCGGTCGCATTCTGCGTGGCCGTATCCTTCCCTGAGGTATTCGTCAGTTTACAGCCTGTTGACCTCTTGCTGTCGCCAAAACGTGCGGGTCCACGGCCTGATCCGGTATAAACCACGCTGCTCCTGGCTCTGTTGACCGGGTTTTCAGATGATTGCCGATGCGAGTTTGCCTGGCGTCAACTGCTTTTGCAGGCGCGTGGACAGGTTGGCGATTCAATGCGGCGTTTAGAGTAACGGGTGAAAGGGGAACGCTAATCGTCCGAGCAAAATAATATAAGCTCGCCGCAGAACGATGGGCGGCCAAAAGGGGGTCCCCGGGGTGGTGGCTAGACTCCGCAAACGCAAAGGGGAGGCCCATGTCGCTTGATCCGGTCGTTATAGACCCCAACCAACGCCGGATTAAGACAGCGAAGCAGTTTCGAGCTTAAAGTCACAAGGGCGGCAGATCGGATGAGAGTTTTTGGCCGTCCGTTGGAATTGCGTTTGCCAAAGCGCTGGATCTTCTGCGGCGAGGGTGAATGGAGGCCGCTTCACGAACGGACCGGCATGCCACCCAGCGGGCCAACGAAATTCCCTTCTCTAGCCGACAGGAGAACAGTGAACCCTAATCCTTCGATTCCTACTGCGCAAGGTCCGTTTGCGCCGGAGAGAGATGCCGGCGACAGTTTCATTTTCAGAAGCCAGCGCGGATTTTCCCCTTATCTTGTATGTAGTGCCTGCGGAAAATATTCAATATTTCCGGCCCGGCTTGACAGACGACCGATACGGTGAAAAATGGCGAAGGCAATAGTCCATAGCCTAAATTGCCGTATCCGTTCCGCGAGACGGCCATCTCGTCGGGGTCGTTCTTACATGGACCGATTCAGATGGCGCCGTGGCATCCTAGCGCAAGGACCAAGCGCAATATCAATCACCGATACTTCCCACTGTTGCATGCCCAAAGCCGGTTCGCCGATTGATTGCAATTGCAGGTTCACTTGCTCTAGTCGGCGCGGACCGTTTCCGACGGGGCGGCCCGACATCCAGCGGACGTTCACGTTGGCGACCGATTCTCTCAAGCGGTGTACGAAAAACTTCTCTTTTTCGTCCGCTACGCCGCTGCAGATTTGGTGCTGTGTTTTCTATTGCGATTTGTCTCCGCGGGCGACAGGTTTTCCGTACACGCGTCCTTTAGCGTCGAGACCGGAATACCGAGCTCCTTTGAGATCGCACGCCAACTCTTGCCTTCAGCACGAAGGCGAAGAGCTTCGTCCCGGCGGAAAACTCGCCTTGGTCTGCCGAGCGGTTTCCCCTTCGCTCTTGCAGCGCGCAATCCGCACGCGACCCGTTCCCGAATCGTTTCTCTCTCAAACTCCGCAAAGCTGGCGAAGATATTCAGCAGAAATCGGGCCATCGGGTTATCGTCGCCGGTGTCAATGTTCTGAGTTACCGCGAGAAAGCGAACGCCGATGGAAGCTAATTCCTGGATGCCCTGAACGCTCTGGATGAGACTCCGGCCCCAGCGGTCTAGTTTCCAGACCACAACGGCGTCGAAGCGTCTCTCTCGCGCATCTTTCATCAATTGATCGAGCTGCGGGCGGGAGGCCGTGGCTCCGCTCCAGCCGGTATCGACGTATTCGCGGTAAACTTCCCAGCCGCACCGGAGGCAATATCCCCTTAGCTCCGCGAGCTGCATCTCGCAGTTTTGATCCGTGGTACTGACTCGTGCGTAAATCGCGGCTGTAATGGCCATCTACTCTCCAGATTGATTATGAGCTATCACCCCCTATTAGCGCAATGAGCTTTAGCTAAGAGACCATTTAAGCTGTACTTATGGCGAAAACAAAGTTGCCTCCCGAAGTGCTTGAGTTTTTCAGAAAAGAAGGCGGCAAAGGCGGCAAGCTGGGTGGCAGACTGGGCGGGAAACGATCTCTGGAAACCATGACGCCCGAACAGCGTAGCGAGAGAGCGCGGATCGCTGCGAAGGCTTCCGCTAAAGCGCGGGCAAAGAAACAGAAACAACGTTCAACGTAACGGAGCAGAGTGCGTCCTGATCGCCGCTCTCTAAACCCAGAGGCTGAGGAGTGGACGTCAATCTCTTTCCGCGGCTTCAAAACCAAGAATACTTATCAATTGGGAAACCGGCGCACCAATTCCCGGTTCATGGGAGGACGCGTCAAGAAGGGATGGGCATCGTTCGCTTCTGCTTCGAGGTTTTTCCACATCACAAAATCGTGGTCGAGGCTCATTCTGGATTCCTCGCAAAACTTGTAAGTTTTGCAAAACGGAAAGATGGAATAGCCTTGGCCGCAGCTGGGCTGAACGTCAGGGCACGTGCGACCGGGGCAGCAGAACATGCCATTGCGTCGCCGTTGATCCCAGCTTGCTCGCTCGCTATGAGAACTCATCATCGGCTGCCGGAACTAGAAGCGCTTAGGAAACATGGATACGGACGTGACTGATTTAACGGTGGCGCAATAGACGCCCAATTGAGAAACACGGGCAAGCTAACTGACAGCCACATTCCGAGTGGGTGGTTATCCGCCCGAAGCGATTCCCAACTTCCTAGGAGCCCGTTTGAACGAATCGTCAGTCGAGGCTTACAGCCCTGCTTTGGGCGTCCTGTTTCGGCGGCCCGTGGGGAGTATGGCGAAGCATCTCGAAAGCCTGGAACAATCTTCATCGTAACGGGCCCCTTCTGGGCTCCTAAGGAACGCCATTTGAGCATCCCAGGTGCGCCGTAACGGTTCACCAAACAATTGCGCCGCCGCGTGAAACAAGTCCTCAAATCGCGCTGGTGCAAACCAGGGCGAGGGAACCGATCCGTTTTGCCCGCACCACATTTCCGCAACTTGGATCGCATACTTGATCCGCAGGGGCGCGGGCGGATGGGTGAGTCGGTAGATTGACGCCGCGTCCGCAGCCCCACGCCATAAGGCACAAAAAAACGCGAGGAGCGCGAGAAAGTAGCAGGTCAGCAAGAGCTCGTCTGCCTCGATATTCGGGAGCGTAGCCGCACGGAGGTCCACGAGCGCGCTATTACGCCTATCTCCTCGAAGAACATGGGACAGAACAATATAGGCGGCATAGCCGTCGGCGTCTAGTTCCCGCGCTTGATAGTTGATGTCCCCCGACACCTTGTCGCGCCGAAGCTCCGTCCAGATATGTGTTGCCTCGTTCCCGCTCCCGACGCAGTGGCGATGGATATGATGCGTGTATTCGTGCGCGACAAGGAAGTTGAGCTGAATCTGAAAGAGGAAGCCGTGCAGGGCATCCACATTGACCGCCGGATTTAGCCGCAGCGGATTTAAGATAAGCGGCGACCGGCTGAGCGCGTGGGAGTTGCGCCAAAGCAGCCCGATCATAGGAAATGTCACGACGATGAACGAAACATTCTCGCGCTGAAAGGCGTGAGCATTGGCGGTTTCGTCGGTCACGTCGAGATAATCGAAGTGAAACGGCGGATGCTCGACACCTGCTGAAGTGTTGATGCCTTCCAGCCGGAGCGCTTCGTTCATCGTGCTCTGAACGAGGTGCAGAAAAAACCGCAAGGATTCCGGCTCGATGCGGTCGATGTCAAGCTTGCCGGAATAGCCCGAACATCCGTCCTCATGCCTGAGCTCGTTTCTCACGATGCGGTCAAGGACGACTTCCGGTGGAGTCATTGCTTAGATTGTAGTCAGGGATTGGACTACGCTGGCCGGATCCTGAAGTTGAGCCTCCGTCCGTATCGTCGGCGATCCTTCCATTACTCATCTCTATTAGAAGTGGCGCCGTGATACAACACGATCCGGATACTGCGGACACGTTGCCCCGTACCCTCGAAGTACTTCGTATCCTTATGGTTTGACAGAGCACATCAAACGTTTGGCTTACGCGTGCGTCGCAATCGGACTCATCGCCCTCGCCCTGTTCCGGCGCAGCATCGGTGGCTTTCCAATACCAATGTGGCGACGTGTCCTGGTACTCGCTGGCGGTCTCTTCTTCCTCTATGTCGCAACCATGTATTACTTTCCCAAGTACCGAAAACGTCGTGCTGAACTGGATGCCCTTCTGGACGAAGCCGAAAAGGAAGAACGGGAACGAAACCGGCAGGGTTAGGCCCTCCTCGGATGAGAGTCATTGGGTCGTGTCTTGTCCGTGCTACTGCGTGAGGTACTTTCCCAAGGAATGAAAGGCTGCCCAAATCGCTCCGGATTACTTCCATCATGGTCGGCTACTCGAACACAATACGAGCCCGTTGCACAACAGACCGATGCCGTTGAAAAACTCTGGGTTAATGATTGCCAACTGCTTCGTAATGGCGATTTGAAAGGGAAGGCACCTTTGTTATTGCGGAGCCAAAGTAAAGTGATCTCGACTCCACAGATCGAGGTCGTCGATTTGTTCGACATCGAAACTATTTCTGGGTATGTGATCGCCGCACCGTCGGTTGAGATCTAGTGTCTTACCGCTCGTCAGGACCCATATGAAGCTTGGCATCGGAGCAGCGGCAGCTCCTGTATACACTTTGACCTGGCAGAACTTTTCGTCGAGAACTGGGTGGACGTTAAATCGAAAAATACCGGAATCAGAGAGTTGGACTTCTCCTTCGCAAACAATCGATGGGCCCAGCTCACCTGTGATAACAACAGCTGAGCCACGCAAAATCTCAAACGCACTCCCATTGAGGGGGCGAGGAATGAGGCGCACTGAAGTATCTGTCCCAAGGAACAACGCCCCCGCCCTAGGCAACACGATTTCAACTCGGCCATCTCGGGTCTGCACGACAGAATGCTCCTTCAGTGTAAGGGGCATCGATTCGTTCAGAGGTTGCTCGTCTAAGAATGCGGTCCCTTCCACAAGGGCGATTCGCGGGCGGGGCACTCCAGTCTGCGCGAGCACCGCTGTGGGGCGAAGTGACAGAGACAAAACGATGAGTATAGAAAGGCAATGAACCGTCATAACGCCCTGCAATAAGTATTACGCGGATTGAAAGTCATTGGGAAATGGTTTGCGGCAAGCAACAAGCGATGGCCTCCTGCAATCTGCTTTCTTCAGATCCGCCCATACTTTTTCGTTCTGGATATAGATTCAAGGCCAAGAAAGCACCGCTCTCCGAAGGGCAGTCTGCAGGCTCAAAGTTGTCCTAGCGAACGTCGAAGCGTGGCGGGGTCGCAAGCGTGCCGCACGCGGCTGCTTGAAGTCGTCGTGATTCCTCAGGGGGTTAGCGCCCGGCTGCGACACGGATGTTTTTGGTATAGGACCTGAGTTCAGGTTGCCAATCGCTGCCCGAAGCGCGGGCGTTATCTGATTTGAAGGCGGGGCATACCAAGCCGCGCTCATCAGCGCGGATGCTGAACTATCTGTTCGCCTGCGGACGTGTCAGGAAGGGATGCAATGGAGATCCGTCACGATTGGCGCGGCGGCTTTCCTCCCTTGGGCTCCGGTCCCAAGCGCCGGCATTGGCCTTCACCGTGCACACTGGAAGCGGATCATAATCGAGCGAAAGCTTGTCGTCTTCGGGCGCGGTCTCTCCGGAATCCTCGTCGCAGACTCCGTTTGTTTCCCGGAGCAGGCGCTCGAGTTCTTCCGGTGCCGACCATTTGGTTGCTATTGCGGGTTCTGATTTTGAACTCAATCGTTCGTATCTCAGCGCCGATTGCAATGCACGCACCCTCACGTAACTCGGGAAATCTTCGTTGTCCGCCATCGCGAACAGTTTTTTAATTGCCAAAGCTTCGGGGGCGAACCCAAATGATATTAGCGCCTCGATATTACCGCTTTGTATCAGGCTGATTGCTGCGCGGACCGCAGGGGTGCGCATTAAGCGGTGAGCCTGCGAGGAAACGGTTCTCGGGCTGCCCGAGCTCTGATACGAAGCTCTGTAGGCATCGGCCTGTCGCATTCCTTGGAGAGCGTATGCGCGAACGAAGTTGCGCTGTTTGCTGGTCAACCGAACTTCGCGTTGGGTTGGGGCTTGAGAGTCCATCTCGGTTGCTCCTGCTAATCATTCTTGCGGAAACAGGAGCGTTTGAAAAGGGATTACTCCCGCTAAGTTGAAGGGCGCCGCCGCTGCCCTTCAAACAACCGGTGATGTCTGTGCTTATCCATTGGAAATCTCGTTGTAGCTAGTGAAGCAGTGCAAATAGATAGCGATGCCTACGAAATAGTTACGAATGACTTGATCGCACGGCGAAAGGGATGGCAGACACGGGCCGCCAAGCAGCCATGAGAATAATGTCGCGATAACCGTTGCGTTGCCGTTCTCACAAACGCGTAAGGGGAGCTTACGCACCGGCAATGAAAGGAGAGAAGGAGAATGAGGGTATGCCGAAGAGTGGCACCGCCCTTCGCTCCGCCCAGGGGGTGCTGGTGTTATTCTTCGCTAATCCAAGCAAATGACAACACATTGCTCCATCCGCGAATGGCTAACGAGGGTGCCAAATCTCTGTCCCCTAATACATTCGCATGACCGATGAATAGTTACTTTCTTCAAAGGAATGCTAAAGAAACGCACGGCTATGGCCGAAAGAAAGCAGGTGACCGGCGCGACTACTGCTTGCAGCCACGAATTTGCAACGACTCATCGCGTCTTGTTGCTCAACTATGCAATATAGTTTGCCCCAAATTCGTTAGTATTCCTTTAATCACTCACGCTTTGTATTGTTATGGTTTTGCCACCGTAACGGCCCGATACTTTTAACGCCGGGCCGAGCCCCACTTCGCCGATTGACGAGTTTGCTAAAGGCAAGCGGAGGCATCGTGAAAAGTCTCCACGCTTCATGGATCTCACAACGCCATGGGAAGAGAGAGATGGATGGTGGGAGGTAGTTGCGAGTTGAATCCCCTTAGGGGGATTTCAACTCTCGCAACTTCCTATCCTCTGCTTCTGTGAGACTTGCTAAAGATACCCGCCGCAACTCGCAACAATCAGTTCTTTCAATGAGCTAGCGACGTTTTCTTCTATTAAAGTTGTGAGGTTGCCATAGTTGCGAAGGTGCGCGCAAATCGCGGCGCAGGTTCGCAACTACAATTCGCGAAGGCAGTAATGTTGAGCGATACCCTTCCCCTTCGTTTTCAAAATCCACCCTTCTTTCACACCCTCCTCCAGGAATTTTCTCGCTTGCGGAATCGTAATTTGGTTCTCCTCAGCGAGCGCGTGAAATGCACAGCCAATGATGCCGGGGTGCTCGCGAAGCAAGCGCTGAAGCAGTTCCTCCGCTTTTGCCTTGTTAGTCTCAGCTTTGCGGCGTTCCTGCCCAGCTTCGACGAACGCGCTGCCATTAATGTCGATCACCAGCGCCGAATCCAGTTGGACTCGTCCCTTTTCGAGCCGCAACTCCATTCGCGTCAGCAATTGGTGGTCGGCGCTCCGATTGATCGCCAGATACAACACGTCGACGGCGTCTTTGAACCCTTGGGCGCCACGAAACACCTTGGAGTTCTCCGTCTTCCCCGTGTTGTGAGTCAGAATGACCGTACAACCAAGCCATACGAGCGGTCGCAACTGCCCGTCAATGAACTTCCGGGCGTCGCTGTTGCTGTTTTCGTCAAGACCGGCGGCAGCTAGATACGCGCCGTAACTGTCGACCACAACAACCGGTCGTGGATTCTGCCTGTCACACCATTCACTAACCGCGGGCGAATTTGGCGATGGCGGCGGGATTTCGATCCAGCTGCCCCAAAGGAACATTCCGCTGACTTGCCCGTCTCTCACACCGGTGCGCCGATTGCGGTCCGCGACAAAATCGACGGGATTCTCACGGTCAAGAACTAGCACCTTTCGAGGTTTGCAGACGCGACCGAGGAACTCTCCGCCGCTCGCGATTGCAGACACCATTTTCATTACAAACGTGCTTTTCCCACAACCGGTACCGCCGGTGATTCCGACAATGCCTCCGGAGGGTATGATCCCTGGCACAACATATTCGATCTCAGGCTTCGCGTAGTCGAAAACACTCCCAATCGAATCCACGTCGAATCGATCCACATTCTGACTGGGAGCCTCGTCAACGTGCGAATCAAACCGAGTCCAATTTGCTGCGCCCGGCGCATAGGATGCCTTGGCGGCGGCAAATGTCCGCGGCAGGTAGTCCTCACGATGCCACTTTTCGCGTCCAAGTTCACTGCGCCACATCTGCCTAATTGCGCGTCCAACATCGAAATCAACGCGACGGGCAATAAAGTTCATCAGCGCTTGGTCTGCTCGCGAATCGTCCGGTCTCCCGTCGGGATCGCAATACCTGGCGAGGGCCGATGGATTCTTGTCCCAAAGCGAGCGCATGTCTGCGTCTCGCGCAAGCGCTGCGTCGATCCGCTCGTCATCACTGCGCGAATTCGTTTGCGAACGAGAGCGGGAAGTAGCAGCGCCGGCAGGCTTCTTCCTTTGGGCCCGCTCTTCCCGCATCCGCTGCATTTCGCGCTGCAGTGCATCGAATTTTACGGTGGAGTCTGCAACCGGCCGCAAGTTGCCGTATGGCTGCCCTGTGAAGGTAATGTATTGTCCGGGACCTTTAATCTCGATCTTTGCGATTCCGCAAAAATCGGTTATGTTCTTCGGCAATCCGGAGACGGACGCGGGTTGGACGATCCCTTGTGCAATCACGCGCAAACCACGCCCGCTCGGCGTGATTTCGGTATAGCCGTTCCACTCAGAAATCAGCGTTTCAACAGCAGCCGTAGCCTTGCCATCCGCATCGATGCAGCCGTCAATATCGAGTGCAGCGTAGCCCGCAGGAATTACGAAACCGATTCCATCAAAATCCGAATGCAGAAATGCCTCGCAGACAGCATTGAGTGTGTTCCATGTTTGCGGATCGCTGGTATCGGCTAGGTCACCGTTCGGCTGGTATGGCGGCTTTGTTCGCTTGCCGTTGGCGGTTGTTTTGTAACGCCACAAAAGCCAGATACCCATATCCGCGAGCTCTGGCGCGATGTTTTTGATCACGCGCAGCAATTCAGCTATGCGTCGATGCTTTTCGCCAAGCGGCGTGGAGTTGGCGTCAGAATCGGTTTCACGGCCACTCTGCTGATATGCGGACACACGTCGCTCCTTTCCCTACGCGAAAAACGGAAGTCAGCCGCTAAGTGGGACTAATAATGTCGTGCGGCTTATGTCGTGGGTGCGATGAGGCGACTGAACCTGCCGTCATGCGGACGAGCCAGGTCAGCCACCCCTTTGGAGAACAACTTGGGTTACAGCGCAAATGCCGGCCTACTTCAGCGACAGTTGGCTGGGGGCAGCATGAACCGCCCGAAATAGCGAATGGCGTCATCCGCGGGCGCTTTACATAAACTTTGCGGCGCCGAGATAAATTCTGACCGCCGAATGACTCTCAACCGCGGGAGATTGTCGTCATGCCATCTCCCCTCTCGTTCCTAAGGTGAGGTCAGTCGAAAATTTCGTCGATGGCGTCTCGAGGCGTTTGGGCGTTCGCCAGATACACATCAAACTGCTCAAACACGGCATCATGGAAGGCCCGTTCCGCGGTGCGCGACTTAAAGCGATGGGTAGTTTCAAACCCACGCAAACTATCCGACTTAATATAGGCGCGAGTAGGAAACTGTACCCAGCGATTCCCGTTTATTGCGTCCTGATGCAGCAGGCATTGGCGGATTTCAAGCCCGAGATCATCGACGATAATAGTGCAGGAGGCTAGCTTCGTTCCTGTCCTCAGGATTTGAATGTTGGCGAGTTCAACCTTGGGCCTTGCCGGTTGTCGCGAGCCGACGGGCCCGTTTCTCTGCATCATCGGCCCCCCTCCCGCCTAATGGTCTTGGCCGCGATCACGCGATTCACAACGACTTGGGGCACGCCTGCCTCGCCTAGGCCTGCTTTTGTTTCCGCTTCTGGATCGACAACTCCAGCGGCCACGGGTGACTCAATGTTGGTAATTCGGTAGCGCACCAGGGACCGACACGGACAATCTTTTGGACCTTTGCACTGGCCCACCCGAATTGGCCTGTCGGAAAATGCTCGAAGCGATTTGAACAGAAGGGTAGAATTAGCTACGCAAAAGTTATTCATATCTAAGCTCCAAACGCGAGCGGTGGACACGGGCGGTTTGCTTTTGTGGTTACTTCACAGTTTGTCTAACCACTCGATATCTGAGGACTCAAAATAGTCTTGTTCATCCAGCGCAGCCAGACCGGCGGAAATTTCCATTTCAAACTGCTGTCGCAATTGCGAACTCTCGAAGTTCACGCCACAACGGGCTCCGAGAGAACCATCTGCGCGAAAAAACTGGCCTCGAAGAGTGATACCGTTGGGCAACCGGAGGATCACTACGCCGGGTCTTCCTTCCTGCCGAAGTGGCCGCCAATCCAAGACCTGAAGTCCGAATGAGAAGTTGCCTGCCACTGGACTAGCGCTAGGCTTAGCTACTCGAGAATTCATCAGCTATCTCCTTGTGCGTGTCATCTGGGTTCATGCGGAAAGTCAGGCGCTGAACGTGAAAGGGGGCAGAAATGGGCAAGCTAGCTCATACCCTCGGGACCAACCTCGCGAGTGTTGACATCTCATGACAGAGGCCCACCGCAAGTACGCAACCACTCTTCCAATGCCGCTTTCGGAATGTAGTATTTCTTCCCGACCTTAATGTGCGGCATGACATCCCTCCTCAGCAAGTCGTAGGTATGCGTAATGCCGAATCCCGTCACTCGTGTACTTTGCCGGGGGCTATAGGTTGCACGAAAACCGGGATCCGCTCTTCCGTCCCTTTCAAGTTGTTTCATCTTGTGATATCCTTTCTCCAAACATCAACTCTCCTCATGAGTTGATGTTATATGTCTTAATCGCTAATGTTGGAGAAAGTGTAAACCAATGCCGCGTCCGCTGTCAACTCATCGAACCCCGATATCGCAAGCCTTAATAGAACTGCGAACACGGCTAGGCGATAGTCAACAAGCGTTCTCCAATCGTTTGGGCGTCGCCTTGCAAACAGTGACCCGATGGGAGACTTCCAATCCACCCACGGGGATGGCCTTAAGCAGACTGGGCGCACTGGCGGTCGACTGTGGCCATCCAGATTTATCAGCAGTTTTTGCGACGGCAGCGTTTGATGGATTTCTGGCCCTAAACGAAGAATTTGACCGGAAGTTGATGGGGGGACTAAGTAGCGTTATGACTCCCCGTGCAGTTCGCGAACTGTTGGATTTGGTTGCCGGAACGCTTGCATCGATGGCGGAACCACCTGATGCCACTCCCCGAGAAAAGAAACTATATCGAAAGCTACGCGAGCTAGAGACAGAGGTAAAAAAGGCGCGGAAGGACACCCGAATCCCCTTTCCCCCCTGTCCGTTTCAGGGTGTTGATCGGAGCCACGCAGCAGGGGGAAAGATCCTACCGACGATGCCGGCGGAGTTTGATCCTATTCAGAGGGCGGGGGCGCTGCCAAAACTCAAAGAGGACCGAAAGTGAAACAGGGTTACATTGTTACGAAATACCAGCGCAAAGATGGTCGCCTGTCCTGGGGCTACGTGCTGGAGGTGGGAAAAGACGAAAACGGAAGACGCAGGCAGGAAAAGAGGCAAGGATTTCATTACCAACGCGAGGCGGAAGCTGCAGTCGCGGCGCGAAGGAGACAGCTTGGACTTGCAAAAGCGGCAACGACGACGCAAGATCTAACGTCGGCACAGATCATCGAGCCACTGCGCGCCCGGATAACGTTTGGCCAAGTGCTCGATCAATTTCTGTCAGAAGAAACGATCAATTGCACGCTGGGCACGCTCGAAATGTACCGAAAGAGTAGCCGCTATCCGCGACGTGATTTGGGCGACGTGCCGATTGACTCCATCACCAGCAGCCACTTGCAAAATCTGTTTACCCGTTTGCGGACGGTGGGCGGTGATAAAGGCAAGCCGCTGAGGCCGAAAACTCTGAGGCACATTCGCTTCCTTTTAAAGTGTGTTTTCGATCTGGCGGTGCGTAAGAAGCATATTGCTGCCACTCCGTTAACGAAGGATGTACGGACGCCGAAAATACGGAAGAAGAAATTTCAGATGCCTGAAATTCATCGACTTAAAGCTGTCCTTCAGGAGGCTCGTGCGTATCGCCTATATGAGATTCTCGAACTGCCGGCGGCTACTGGCATCCGTCTGGGCGAACTCTGTGCGTTGTTGCGCACGGATTTTGACCCGGAGAACGGCTCTTTAACGATCTCGAAATCGCTGGAAGACACCAAGCACGGCGTGCGCGTCAAGCCGACAAAGAGCGAAGAACCGCGAACCGTGCAGCTGCCGCCTTACATCATCACGATGCTTGAAGAGCACCTTCGCCGACAAGACAACGAGAAATCTCACATGGGTGTTGCTTACAACGATCAGGGGTATCTCTTCTGCCCGCCCTGGGGTGGTTTCTATCGCCCGTCGAACGTCTCGAAACGAGTCTCCTTTTTCTTGGGTAAGCGCCTCGGGCTGAGCATGCATGGATTACGCCACGCTCACGCCTCGCATCTGCTCAGTCAAGGAGCAGATATTCAAAGCGTGAGCGACCGGTTAGGGCATGCTGATCCTTCGATTACACTCGAACTCTATAGTCATGCGATTCCGTCCGACCGAGGGCGATTGGCGCACCTTTGGGACGAGGTTTGGCAAAGCGAATCTCATCAGTCTAAATTGCGGCTCGTCCCGGCGTTACCAAACGTGACGAAACAGGCCAAAGAATCCGCGTAAGCGACTGAATCATTTGGTGCGGATGAGAGGACTTGAACCTCCACGAAGTTTCCCTCACTAGAACCTGAATCTAGCGCGTCTGCCAATTCCGCCACATCCGCAAAAGGTGGGGTCGAAGTCCATTGTACACTCACGTTTAAGGAACACCGGCAATTCAGTCACGGCGAAACGGCGCGCGCAAAGCAGCAGCCGTGTGCTGTGCCTGCCTTGTTATTCGATGGCCGACGCGACCAACCCGAACATCGAAATCCGCGAACTCCGCGCACATAGCGAATTTGCGGAGGTGGTGCATCTGCAACGCGAGATTTGGGGCTTTCAAGACGTGGAACTGCTCCCGTTACGCCTCTTCGTCGTCGCCAGTAAAATCGGCGGCCAGCTTCTCGGCGCCTTCGCCGGCACGAATATGATCGGCTTTTGCCTCTGTATTCCCGGCCTGAAACCCGGCGGCAAAGCATACTTGCATAGTCATATGCTGGGGGTTCTGCCGCCGTACCGGAATACCGGACTGGGGCGCAAAATGAAGCTGAAGCAGCGCGAATTTGCGCTGGCCCGCGGCGTCGATCTCATCGAGTGGACCTTCGATCCTTTAGAGATCAAAAACGCGTTTTTCAACATTGAGCGGCTGGGCGCGATTGCGCGCCGCTACGTGCACAATCAATACGGCACAACCTCCAGCCACTTGCACGGCGGTTTGCCCACCGATCGATTGATCGCCGAATGGTGGATTGCCTCCGATCGCGTCCGCTCCATTCTCGACAAGAAGTCTTTTCAGCGTCCGCTTGCGCAGGCGGTCGCCTCTGTTCCCATTCACATTGCACGGCTGCGTAAAGAACATCCGGCGGAGGCACGTGCGATTCAATCGTCCCTCGGAGAGCAGCTGGCCGAAAGCTTCCGCACCGGCTTGGCCGCCATCGGCTTTGAAAAAAACGACAGCGAGGGAAGGTACTTACTGGGCGCATGGCCATCACCATAGACCGGATCACGGTACGGCACGTTTGCATGCCGCTGGTTCATTTCTTCGAAACCAGTTTTGGCCGAACCGAACAGCGCGACATCATTCTGATCGAGGCCTCGAGTGGCGGCGTGTCCGGTTGGGGCGAGGTGACGGCCGGAGAAAATCCCTTCTACAACGAAGAATGGACCGGCTCGGCTTGGCCGTTATTGATCGAGTATCTTGCGCCCAAGGTGTTGCATCGCTCCCTTGAATCGCCGGGCGAAGCGGCGGCGCTTACCTCGCACATTCGCGGGCACAACATGGCGCGTGGTGGACTCGAAGCTGCCGTGTGGGATCTCGAAGCCCGTCTGAATAACGAACCGCTTTGGCAAACCATCGCCGCCGGCGCGCGGTCGGAAATCGCCTGCGGCGTGTCCATCGGCATCCAGAACACCGTCGAGCAGCTGCTCAGGAAAATTGAGAACGAACTCGCCGCGGGTTACCAACGAATCAAGATGAAGATTAAGCCCGGCTGGGATATCGACATTATCCGCCGCGTGCGGGAACGCTTCCCGTCCATTCGGCTGATGGCCGATGCAAATTCCGCCTATACGTTAGGCGACACGCAGCACCTGAAACAGCTGGATGAATTTCATCTGATGATGATTGAGCAGCCGCTGGCGCATGACGAAATCATCGACCATGCAACCTTGCAGCAAGCCCTGCAAACTCCTATCTGCCTGGATGAATGCATCCGCTCGGCACATCATGCTGAGCAGGCGATCCGGCTGGGCGCTTGCCGGATTATTAACATCAAGCTCGGGCGTGTCGGGGGATTCGCTGAAGCGAAGCGCGTGCATGACGTTTGCCTGAAAAACAACGTGCCTGTCTGGTGCGGCGGAATGCTGGAAGCCGGTGTCGGGCGGGCGCATAACATCGCGCTCTCCACTCTTCCCAATTTTGTGTTGCCGGGCGATGTTTCGGCGAGTGAGCGCTATTGGCACCGCGACATCATTCGGCCTCCGGTCGAAGTGACGCCGCAAGGCACAATCAAGGTGTCGAACGCGCCAGGCTTTGGTTACGAATTGGATATGGACTTTCTGAAAAGCAGAGTAGTCCGTCAGACTGTCATCGACTAGCTGCACTCGCATTCACTGGTGCGATTCCTAATTTCCGTCGCAAAATGCATAAAGCCGCTTACTGCGTGCGCGGCTCAGACTGAGCCGTCACGTCTTTTCAGCAGTTTACCGAGCCGCGACGGAGCGGTCAGCGCAACCTATTTGCGACGGTAAGTCACTAATTCTTAGGCCCGATACTCTCGGTCCGTCCCGCAAGCGGCTTCACCGCAGGGCCGCCGCAGACTCCCACACCAGTATTCAGCAGCGCATTCAGCAGGTTATACAAGACCGCATACACCACTTGTTCGTTCACGGGCTGCCGTCCGGGCATCCGGAACGAACCCGGCAATTCTTTCGCAATCTGGAGCCGAACCGCATGCGGAAGTGCACGTCCCGCTTTGTCGCGCTGATTCGCGAGCGACAACGGAGTCTGAAGAACTGCTCCGGACGTGCCATCGACATAGAATTGACAACGCGAGAACCAACCGAGATTTCCCGGATCGGCTGCGTCGAAAAGCAGCAAGGGCGCTTGCCGGTCGGTGGCCGCCAATTCAATCGAAAGCACGCGAAGCTGGTTATCGATCTTAAATTCAAAGCCGGCCTGCCGGGCAATGTTTCCCACGAACTCGGGATCAAGCTCGAGCATCAGATACTTATTCGCCCCGGCATCAAGAACTTGCATAGTTCTTTCCTATTTTAGTTGGCACCTGAACTACAGGCAGTTTTCGATGGCTTCCAATAGGAAATCTACATCGGCGTCGTTTGCCAGCGGCCCCATCGTGCCAATGCGCAGAATTTTTCCAGCTAGCTGTCCCAGGCCGGACGCAATTTCTATGTCATACCGATCAAGCAGCCGTTGCCGCAAATCGGCCTCGGCTACGCCCGCCGGAGGCAGCACCGTCGTCAGATGCCAGATCCGACACTTAGGATCGTCGACCAGAAACTGGAAACCGAGCCGTTCAAGGCCCGCGCCCAGCCGTTCCCCTGCATGCTTATGCCGCTGCCAGCGTTCCTGCAGTCCCTCCTCGCTGATCGCAGCCAATGACTGATGCATCGCGTAATACAGCGGCGGCGCAGGAGTGTGGTGGTACACGTGCGGCGGATCGAAATAACGCGCCAGCAGACGCAAATCCAAATACCACGTATCCGGTTCGCTGTCGCGCTTCGCCAGCCACTCCCAAGCCCGGTCGGAAACCGACAAAGGAGAAAGTCCGGCTGGACAGCTCAAACCTTTTTGCGCGCAACTAAAGGCGATATCGATGCCGACCTCATCTAGTTCCACCGGCATGGCGCCGAGCGAGGTAACCGTGTCTCCAATCACCATCGCCCCATGACGCTTTGCGGCGGGAACAATGGCGCGGCCCGATTGATAGGCGCCTGTCGACGTTTCGGCTTGCACAAAGGCGACAACATCCGGCTTCTCGCGGTCAATAAATTCTTCCGCTTCGTCCTCGGAGAAAACTTTGCCCCATTCTTTGTCGGCGCGCACCACGTTCGCGCCGTGCCGCCGACCCATAGCAGCGATCCGTTCTGCGAATAGACCCGCCGTGAAGACCGCAAACTTGGCGCCTGGCAGAACAAAGTTGGCAACCGCTGCTTCCATCGCCCCGCTGCCGCTTGCCGGAATCGGAAACGTCGCCTGATTCGCGGTCCCAAAGACGTATCGAAGGCCGTCCCGAATTTCGCCGACAAGCTGTAGAAAGTAGGCGTCCCGAATGCCCAGCACCGGCTGGTTCATCGCCTGATACGCCCGTGGATCGACCATCGAAGGGCCAGGTCCGTATAAGAGCCGACGCGGAGCGACAACGCGGCTCGTCGCAATAGAAGTAGGCATGTTTTCACAGTAGCAACTCGCCGCCACCCGAAAGCCGATTCGGAAGCCCTTAGTGCCAGTTTGCGGACAGCCCTAATGTCCTAGACCATTTCCGCCGATGAGAGTAATCAGCGATGAAACTCCGCCGGCTTCTTTTACTAACGGCCTCGGCCGCGCTATTAGCGGTTCTCTTTGTTCCGCATCTCCGCAGTCGGATCGCCAGTGGACGCGCCAAATCTGTTGTCGCCGCTACGCCCACCCCTCAGGTTCCGGCCTTAGTCCGATCGCTCCGGCCGGCGTACCCTTTTTCCGTCATTCCGGGCGGCATCTACTCACGCGCTGAGCTCGCCACTCAGGCAGCGCACGACGAGTTGATACGTAAGCACTATTCCGATTTTCGAATGGAGTCCGCTCACCTCGCCATTTTGCAGGAAGATCGGATGGCCTACGTTTCCTATCGTAAAAACAATTCGATTTTCTGGACGCGAAAGCAACTTCGCATTCCGAAGGGCGAGCTTGTCCTGACAGACGGTACGCATCTCGCCCGCGCCCGTTGCGGCAATCGGCTATTCGATACGCCCGTGGAACCCACGTCTGCTCAAGAGGAACCAACGCCCGACTTGATGATGGGTCCGTTGACGCCTGCGTCGCTCCGTGACACGCGCATCGCATTCGTTCCGCCACCGGAATCTGGAAACACCATAACTACCCCGCCGAGCGTTTTCTTAAAACCGGGCGAAATTTCGCCGACTGCGCCCTATCCCATAACGTCAACCGCCGGGCTAATGCCCCCATCGGCGGAAGTGCCTCCAATCACCGTGCTGCCTGTACCGTTACCAAGCGGCGGCACCCCTGGATCTACATCCGGAGTGCCACCTGCGGTCATCCCGCCATCCCGGACACCGTTACCCAACGTTCCGGCCGTGAGCGCGGTTCCGGAACCGGCAAATCTTGTAATCGCCGGCCTGGCTCTGGTGGCAGGAACCTATTCACTTTGGCAAAGGAGAAAGAGAAGAAAGTAAGAGCGGCTAGCGTTTGCTTATAGCTGGTGGGTCGGCCAGCATGAGCGTTAACCTAAGGCGTGGATTCAGGAATCGCTTTTGGACTCCCTACTTCAGCATTGAATTTCAAGCATCTAACACGAAAGTGATTTCGTCATAGCATCCCGAGCTGATCATGTCTACGATTTGCCCGTTTTACGTCAACTTGACGGCGAAGCCATCCAGACTCCGGTTTGCTGACCATGTGGCAAGTAGTACAGTGCAACCGCAAGCACAGACCCATGTTTCGGGAGCTGACGAACCTTCTTGTTGGTTATTCATCCAGCAAAGAATCTGAAGACTCCTCCCATTTAAAATGTCGCGAGCGCCTTCCAAGAAGGGCATGCACGATCCAGTCTGAAGCTCTCTTGCAGAGGCAGAGGCAGAGGCGTCAGTATTATCTAATCCGGCAGTTCACCGCAACGCAAACTGGTCACCCAAATATCCGATTTGAACCACACCAAAGAATCGCGGAGTTACATTAGGTTACAAACAATCACCTGGCGAGTGTTGGTTTTAAAATTGTCAAACTTTGAGGTGCCGGTGTTGGGGATTGCCGGATCGAAAGGCATTGTCCGCTCGGAGGGATTTACCCTCGATATTCGAACGGGCGAGCTTCGCGATGCCAATGGCAGGGCCGTCCGGCTTTCGGAACAGCCCCTGCAACTCCTGATCGCGCTGCTGGAGCGCCCTGGCGAATTGGTGCTGCGGGAGGATCTGCGTAAGCCTGCGATACCTGAACTAACCCGCTCACGCGAGGACCAGCCGCTTTGGCGTTGCGCCCTGCCAGTAGGGAGCGACCATGTAATCACCGCCTAGTTACCGGTCGTCCGGCTCCCCATGTCACCGTAGCTATATGTTGCCGTCGCTGAGCATAATCAATTGGCTGCCTTACTTTTTCGGTTGGCCTGTCAATCGCCGGTTCTCGCGCGTCGCGACAAACCTGTAACGATTTGCGCCGTCACCTGCTTCAGTGGTTCGCGCCGCTCGCCGCTTCGGACATCTTCGCGATTGCATCGTCGATGGTGAAGCTGTTCGGCTTCTGAATGGCCGGAAACTCCTTGAACGTTTCGGCGAACTTCGCCGCGGCCGCCTGCGCAACCAAGATGAAATAGGCGTTATGAAGGAACCAATCGTAGTAGGTGTTCGAGGTAATGTCAGCGAACTCATACGGATCGGTGCGGAGATTGAACACCTTGGGCACCCGCAGCCGCGTGAACGGCTCCGCCCAAACCTGCATGGTGCCATGGCAGCGCTGCTCCATGAAGACGATCTTCCAGTTGTCGAAGCGCATGGCGAGCACGTCACCGTCGTCACTGAAGTAGAAGTAGAAATTGCGCGGGCTCTCTTTCGCCTCGCCGGTTAGGTACGGCAGCAGGTTGTAACCGTCGATGTGGTTCTTGTAGGTCCGGCCGATCGCCTGATAGCCTTTCTTCAGTTTCTCCACTACGTCCGGATCGCCCGCAAGGGCAAGCAAGGTCGGCAGCCAGTCATGATGCTGCACGATCCCATTCGAGATCGAGCCGGCCTTGATCTTACCCGGCCAGCGTACCAGCAGCGGTACACGGAATGCACCTTCCCAGTTGGTGTTCTTCTCGCTGCGGAACGGCGTCATGCCACCGTCCGGCCAGCTATTCCGGTGCGGTCCGTTGTCGGTCGAGTACATCACAAAAGTGTTGTCGGCGATGCCGAGTTCATCCAGCAGATCGAGCATCTGTCCGACATTCTTGTCGTGATCAATCATGGTGTCGTGATAGGGTGACTGCCAGCGCCCCGCTTGCCCACGGCTCTCTTTCTTCGTATGCGTGAACATGTGCATGTGTGTGGTATTGAACCAGATGAAGAAAGGCTTGCCTTCTTTGTTCTGCCGCTTGATGAAATCACTGGCCGCGGCAACGAATTCGTCATCGCAGGTTTCCATGCGCTTTGTGGTGAGTGCTCCCGTGTCCTCGATCCTCTGCTTGCCGACCTTGCCCCAGCGGGGCATCTCCGTCGGATCGTCTTTGTCGGTCGCCCAGGAGTGGATGACGCCGCGCGGGCCGAACATCTCTTCGAACTGCGGAAAATCCTTTTTTGATGGATAGTCGTCCATCTCCGGCTCTTCTTGGGCGTTCAGATGGTAAAGATTGCCCAAGAACTCGTCGAAACCGTGATTGGTCGGCAACATATGGTTCAGGTCGCCAAGATGGTTCTTGCCGAATTGTCCGGTGGCGTATCCTTGGTTCTTCAGTAAGGCCGCGATGGTGACAATCTTTTCCGACATGCCAATCGGCGCGGCGGGAATGCCGACCTTGGAGAGGCCCGTGCGATAAACGCTCTGCCCGGTGATGAACGCCGAACGCCCGGCGGTGCAGGACTGTTCACCGTAGCTGTCGGTGAAGAGCATGCCTTCCTTGGCAATGCGATCGATATTTGGCGTGTGATAACCCATCAGTCCGTGCGTGTAACAACTCAGATTCGATTGGCCGATATCGTCACCCCAAATGATAAGGATGTTCGGTTTGTCGGTTTTAGCCATGTCAAATTTCTCCTTTTCTAGTGATGAAACAGGATTCGAGACCTGCGCGGCGGCATGCAGAGGTCGTTGTCTCGATAGCTCGGGGCTGCAAAATATACTCGTTCGGTTCAACGACACGTCGCCGTGCCTGGGCTGTTACCTATGCTCATGGCTGCCGCCCCTTATCTTTGACACCCGCGAGGCGAATCGCTGTATCGTCTTGGTCCACTCTTTGCCAGCCCTCTGATGCGAGGGAGAGACTGCTGGATTTTTTTTGAAGGAAAACGAACGCAAGCGACCTTACGCATCCACAAGCTGCCGTGCGCCTCTTATTCGGTAATCCGAGAAGATGCCCTCGTCACGGTGGGCAAATTGCTCAGGAAAAAATCCGCGGGTTGCAATTGCACAGCCGTTTTGGTCGGTTCGGCGGCCGACTCTCTGGCAGCGCTTTCTGCCGCGCAAGGTCACTGCGGCAGTGCTCTTCGCCGCTCATAAACAATCCACATGAACGGAAGTTCGGCATCCCGTAGACATAACTGTGTGCAAAAGGCACAACTGGAACCCGAAAAACAACTCGTGGGTGTCGAAAAAAAGACGGTGCCGAACAATACCGGAGTCTTAAGTTAACGCTTATGAGGGGCGGCAAACCTTGCCGCGGACGGCTTTTTAGCCTTCCAATCTCACAGCAAATGAAACTCGACTTCCACCGTCACCCGCACATTCACCGGCTGCCCGTTCTTGGTGCCGGGCTGAAACCGCCATTTAGCGACGGCCTCCATCGCCTTCTGATCTTCCTCGGAATTCAGGCCTTTTGAAATATGAATGTCCGAAGGCACGCCGTCGGTTTTCACGACGGTCGAGATCCTCACCACGCCCTCAACGAACGCTTCTTTCGAAGAAGACGAAAACGCCGGTTCGACATAGTGAATCAGTTTCGGACTTTTGACGTCCCCGCCGGGCTGATATACGACATCTTTCGGCGCAGTTTTATCGTCCGCCGCGGCGGCAAACAACGTGAAAGCAAAACCCAGCAATAAGACAACCGCTACCGTCACACCGGAGCGTCGATACCAGACTGCCCGGTTGCCGACAGATAGAGACACCAATCCCTCCCTAAGCAAGCGAGTGTTCAAGGAGACGGCGCGCGTTCTCGCCGGGTTACCTATCGTTTGTTTGGATTAGTAAGTCGACTCGACCAATGTCTCTGTGTTCACAGAGAAAATTGCTGAGTTTCCCTGCCAATCGCTTTGAAAATAAACGCGGCGGCTGTCTGGAGAAAAAACCGGTGAAACTGCGGCAGCATCGGTCGATCGATGTCCACACAGGACTAACTCGCTCCGGCCGCTGCGGATCATGATTACGACGGACGGCTGCGCTTTGCTGCGGCTTGCCCCGACAAATACCGAACCATCACGATTTGGCGAAAAAGCCGCAAACATCGTCGTCTTCGCAATCAATTCATCGTGGCCGTCCGGGACCGATACCTGCCGGACTTCAAACTCGCGTAAATAAGCAACCGCTTGGCTGTCCGCCGTCCAAAACGGATACGCGATCGGTCCCTTCACCAGCAATTTCACCTCGGACGCTGCAACTCGCGGGCGAACAAACCAGAATTCCACGTCAGGCCCCGTTCCGCGCTGCAAAAGAACAGCCGAGCCGTCGGGACTGAACAAACACCTGTCGAATACATCGGAGGCAATCACGTCCCCGCGAAGGTTTTCGAGTTTGCCCGCACGTAGCACCAGCAGGTTGCCGGGATCGGCTTTGTTGTCTCCCTTGAAGTCACTCGCAGCCGTAAACGACTCAACGCCTTCGCCGAGCGTCCGCACTCGCTTGCTGGCGAACGAATACACACGCAGGTCAGTCCCGTCCAGAAACAACAGATTTCGTTCGGTTGCGTCGAGCGTAAGCGACTTCGCGTCCAGCTTCGTCGTCTCCGTCAGTTGTCGCAAGACTCCGGTGTGCAGGTCCACCACATACGGCGCAAATGCTCCGCCGCGATTGGAGGAAATGATAAGGGACTTATCTTTGCTGGATACAAAGCGATTTTCGGGCAGCGGCAGCAGCGCCGCGCTTGCAGGAGAAGTCAGCCGCGTGATTACCGTTTCCGTGAGCGGGTCTTGAAACGGTACGAATTCTCCCCGGCGAGGGAGCAATTTGGCAGTTTGCGCAGCCAGCCATCCCGACTGCAACTTCAGGCTAGCAACGAGAAGAGCGCGTCGGGTAACGCTTCGCACTACAGGCCGAGATCGCTGTGAGCCCCGGAAACGCGCGCAACTTCAGACTTCGAAGATAGGAACCGATACGGATTCACCGGTGCTCCCTTCACTCGAACTTCGTAATGGAGATGCGGTGAAGTCACACGCCCTGTGCCACCCGAAAGACCAACTATCTGTCCCAAGCGCACTTCTTGTCCCGGCACTATTAAAAACTGCGATAGGTGAGCGTAGTAGGTTTGGAAGCCGTTTCCGTGATCGATGACGACCAGCTTGCCGTACCGGCCGCTCCAACCCGCAGCTATTACAACTCCATCCGCTGTGACGTGAACCTGTGTTCCTACGGATGCCTGCAAATCAATGCCGGTGTGAAACGCGCCTTCACCCGAAAATGGATCCGATCTTCCCCCAAACGAACTGCGCAGCACACCCTGCACGGGCCAGCCAGATGGCTCCGAATGCCGCTGCCATTGATAAGCGTAGCGGTGGTAAATGCTTGAATATGTTGCCGTTTTCAGGAAATTGAACTGTTCAATGGATTCCTTCACTTCGGGAGCCCCGGCAGTATCGCTGTCCATCGGCTTTCCTGGGTCTGAAACCGGCTCCGATAGGCCGTATTCGGCAGACACTTCGTTCGCCAGGCTTGCCAGAGACGTAACGGCTTCGCGGCGTTGGGTCGATACCTTCTGCAACTCCTGGTATCTGCTTTGCAGACGGTTGAACTCTGTCTGCAATCGATCGTAACTGCTCGATCTTAGGCTCATGCGCGCATACGATCCAAGAAAAATTGCGGCCGTCAACATACCCAGCAACGCTGCGCAAACCAAGCACTTCAGTGCTCGATGCGAGAGGCGAATCTGTTTAAAACGACCGTGAATCGAATGCGCGATTTCTAAGACTACGTAAGGCTGATTCACAAGCCTCCTATTACAGCGTGCGGCACTTGACTTCTACGAACAAAAGTGGCCGTTCACGCTATGAGTTCTTAAAAATAAACGAATTTTCAGCCTACTCCCTGTTTCCAGAGACTGTCAATGAATTTATACGTAATCTGATTAACTATTTGCTGCATCGATCCCCGGCCAGACCGCCTGAACCTTTCTCGATAGAGAATGCTATGTTAGGGTACTCTTATGGCCGAGTACGCTCACCCCGAAGTCATCGTCGACACGGAATGGCTCGCATCGCACCTCCCTGACCCCTCCATTCGAATCGCCGAAGTAGACGTAGACACATCCGCTTACCAGCTGGGCCATATCCCCGGAGCCATTGGCTGGAACTGGACGACCCAGCTTGCCGATAGCGTTCGCCGCGACATCCTTTCTAAAGAAAAGCTGGAGGCGCTTCTTTCGGCTGCTGGAATTACGCCGCAAACCACCATCATTCTGTACGGGGATAGCAACAACTGGTTCGCGGCTTGGGCGCTCTGGCAACTGAAAATCTACGGGCATAAAGATGTCCGGCTGCTGAATGGCGGCCGCAGAAAGTGGCTCGCGGAGGGCCGGGAGCTTACCGACGAAATTCCTTCCTACCAGCCTGCGCAATACAAAGCGCAGGACCCGGATTTGTCCATACGCGCCTTACTCCCCGCCGTTCAGCAAGCCGTTCAGGCTGGAGGCGTAACGCTCATCGATGTCCGCAGCCTGCAGGAATTTACCGGCGAAATCCTGGCGCCCCCCGGGTTGCCGGAAACGTGCCAGCGTGGCGGACACCTTCCTGGTGCTCGTAGCGTTCCCTGGGGCAAAGCCTGCAATGAAGATGGAACGTTCAAATTGTTCGAAGATCTCATCGCGCTTTACCAGCCGGAAGGCATCCGAGCCGGACAACCCGCAATTACTTATTGCCGCATCGGCGAACGATCCAGCCATACCTGGTTCGTTCTGAAGTACTTGCTCGGAATCGACGACGTGAAGAACTACGACGGATCGTGGACCGAATGGGGCAACTTGGTTGGCGCTCCTATCGAGCGTGGCGCCGCGGTGGCGACTACCGCCGCATCTTAAGAAGCTAATGCCGGCTACAAAAACGGAAGAGTTTCAGGAGCGGCAAATCACGCTCGAAGGGTGGCCCGTCCGCCTCACCTGCTATCGGATCGGCACCAAATTCGTTTGTCAGGCAGACAATCTGTCACCGGGCGCGTGTCTCGCCCGATTCAGCGCGGAAACCCTGGAAGAAGCCGAGGCTAACGCCATTTCCAAAGCCGCCCATCTTTTAGGAAAAACGAAGCTCCACGAAATCTAAATTGCGCTTCGAGCGAGGCAAAGGGCCGGTCGCGGCCCTCAGTGTTGGCAAGTCATCGCACGGTATGGTTCCGCGGCCCAGGCTCCGTTTTGCCGGGGTCGCTTAGAGTTCCAATTTTCCCTTGACCATCATGTCTTTCAAGCGAAAACCCTGCGCCACGCGAAGCGTGCCGTAAGTCGCGTAAAACACCACCACTTTGTCGTCGATAGTAACCGGGTCGTTTTTCGGGAAGAAAATCTGCACCGTACCGGTCGCTTCATCCAGGTGCACATCTTCCGGTTCGACTGGCTTCTTACCGGAACGTGTCAAACGCGCTGAACCCAAAAACGCCAGCCGGATCGCTTTCGCATCAAACGGAGCGGCGGCGCTATGGTCCTCCGCGTCGGCGTCCGGATTCGGCGGTTTCCGCGCTGGCGCTAAGCCCTCCACCGTAATCACGTAGTCCTTATCGACATCGGCCAACGTATGTTCCGTGTCCAATAGCTCCGATGCGTGCGTCTTCAAGAGCGCTTCGCGAACCGGCCGGGCGCTGTCCCACCGGACAAGAACTGGAATCTTCGGCGGATCCCCGCGGCGCGCCTTGCCCATCACGCCGCCGTCCCAATTGCCGTCGTCTACCCCGTAAGCGTCCCCTTGGTAGCTCGGTCCGGGGTTAGGGACATTGGCCGGTCTGGGCAGCGGTATGTCTTTTGTCGCGGGATCTTCTTTCGGCACAACAATTACCGCGCCCGCTTGCCGTGCCCATGGCGAGTCTGTCAGCATCTGCTGCGCCTGGGCTGCCGTCCACGAAGTGTAGTCCTTCTCCATCCACTTGTCGCCCGCCCATAGCGCCGTCGCCAGCAACGCCGATGCTGTCCCGATTGCCGATAGTCTCATCACTATGATTTAAGGACGAGAAAACCCGTGCCGGTCGTTGCAATCGAGCTGGAAGGAGTTCAGCACGCGCGCGAAAACCGCCTCGAAGCGTTGCACCGCGTCCGCCCGGCATTCCAGTTCCAACCGGTATATCTTTCCATTATCCCGCTGCATGACCACCACCAACTCGTCTATCCAGGGCTTTGCGTCTTGCGGATCGAAATAGCGATTTCGTGTCAGTACGCCGCTCAAATCGTGCAATGTAATGGGGCGCGTTTCCAGCACTTCCACGTCCTGCGCCCGCTCAAATTTCCGCAGGCTCTCTACGTGCAGTTTGATGTAATCTTCGGGTGGAACCACTCCATCCCGCACGATGCTCACGTCAATTTCACCAATCGGCAGCGAGAATTTTTTTACTCCGGTTTCGACATACATACCGTCCCCGTCAAACGCCGACGCTCGCACCCAGTGCGAAGGATACTCTACGCAAAATCCTAATTTGCGGTCTGAATACGTTTTCCACGAAGAATCTAAGTTGCGAAAAGACGCAGCAGAGATACAATACGCGCTAGCGAGGAGGGCGAGCAGACATCGAGCCGGATGACTAGCCATGCCGTCAGCCGGTCATCATACCGCGAATACGCTCGAAGGTGCTATACTCCCGCTTCATCTATATGATTAAGTTAAGGTTCACCCCCATTTCCGCCGCCGTGGCCGTGAGTGCTTTCATCCTCAGCAGTTGCGCTCCACTGCCACACGATCCTAATGAAAAGTACATCTTGGTGAGTACCAACACCAAAGTTCCCTACTGGCAGCAGGCGCTGCAAGGCCTAAGCAAAGCCGCATCCGAGATGAAAGTAAAAGCCGAGCTGGCTGGTCCGGACTCCTACGACCCAAAGGCCGAGCATGATGAATTTGAACGGGCGGTTGGACTCAAGCCCGCGGGCATTATGGTGTCGGCGGCGGATGCCAGCCTGTTGGCTCCCGATATCAACGCCGCGCTTGGCCAGGGAATCCCGGTCATCACCATTGATTCCGACTCCGCCGGAAGTAAGCGGCTGCTCTTTATTGGGACGGACAATTACGATGCCGGCGTTCTTGGCGGCCAATTAGTGGCGAAGCTGCTGGAGGGCAAAGGGAGCGTAGTCATCTTCACCATGCCGAATCAGAGCAACTTGAACGATCGTCTCCACGGGTATCAGAGCGCGTTCGAAGCGCATCCCGGTATCAGCATCCAGCAAACCGTCGATATCCACGGCGATCCGACAGTCGCTTTCGATACAACCAAGAAATTGTTGGACACCAAGGCCAAAGTGGACGCCTTCGTGTGCCTGGAAGCGATTGCCTGCCCCGAAGTCGGCGAGGTCGTGAATCGGGAGAACATGACGGGCAAAGTGAAGATTGTGGCAATGGATACGGATCAGCGCACCTTGAGCTGGATTCAACAAGGCGTGATCAACGCCACCATCTCGCAAAAGCCGTTTACGATGGCTTACTTCGGCGTTAAGATCCTGGACGATATCCACCATCACCCGCCAGCGTCGCTGCTCTCGGACTGGAAGAGCAACTCTTTCTCGACGCTGCCGGCATTTGTCGACACCGGATCGACCATTGTCGATAAAGACAACCTGGCAGCCTTCCAGCAACAGGCGCAGTCACAGGGCCAAGCCGCCCAGCAGTAAGGAGCCACTTTCGTTAGCGGCAACCACCCAAAGCCCTCGAGTTCCGCTGCACCGTCATCCGAAGGATTTCCAGGGACTCGACGATTTTCAGCTCAGAATAGGCGAGGTCGATCTTGAAGCCATAAATCAGATCGAGCTGGCGTAGCACTTCGTCAGCAACGCCTTGCCTTTGTGCCACGCGCCGCGCTTCGAAATGCTCCACAACCAGATCTTGCCATTGCTGTTTCAGTGCGTCGACGCTTTCTCTGGGCACTGAGCCATTTCAATACTTGCCTATGCATCGCTCAATTGCCCATCAGGGACTAAGCAGTACCAGGCACAGCCCCGCCAAGTTCGTGATAGGAAAATAGAATGAATGCGGTGTTCCAATTATCTGCCGGCGCTTTGGGTGTCTTGTTGTCTGTTCGGAAGCTTAGGCTTACCCGCGGAGGCCGGAACCCCAACGTCGGCAAAAAGCGGAGCACCCGTATTCGCTCCGCTCGAAAACTGGAAAGCCGCCGTCCTGGCGGGCGATGCGTCCGCTCTCGCGAAGCTCTACAGTTCCAACCCGCCTGCGCAGGCCTTTGTAGCAAAGACAAGGGTCGCCAATCTTTCCGATGAGTGGCAATATTGGGCCGGATTGAAATCCGCCGGAATTACGAGTGTTGATCCGAAAGTGCTGGCGATAAATCAGCGATCCGACCAGGCGACGCTCGTCTTGCGCGTCAGTGCAGTGAAAGGAAGTGAAGCCGCCGTCGGAGGCGCTCAAAATTTTGTCGCGTCCATGCAGCAGATCTGGGTGCGGCAACCCGACGGTTGGCATCTCGCGCTTTCCCAGCGCTTCGATTTTCATCCCGACGCTGGACGACGCCTGCCGGAGCCGGCAAAGCCCAATCCCTCTCTCTACCCGGATCCGAGCGAAGCGCAGTCCGAATTGAAAACGGCGTCGGCACAAGCGGCAAAAGACCATAAACGAATCCTCGTCGTCTTCGGAGCCAACTGGTGCTACGACTGCCACGTGCTCGATGCCACCTTCCGGTCGAAAGAGTTCGATCCGCTGCTCGCAGCAAACTACGTCGTGGTTCACATCAACACCGGCGACGAAGGGAAGGACAACAACGATCTTGCAGTGCGCATGGGAGTCAACCTCGATCACGGTATTCCTAGCCTCGCTGTTCTCGACCCCGATGGGCACGTCGTCGTTGCCCAACAAAACGGTGAATTCGAATCCACCGTAAAGATCGGCCCCGACGACGTGAAAGTCTTCCTGAAAAAATGGGCGCCGGCCCACAAGACGTCCGGATAACCGATAAGACGTCTACTGCGGACAGGCCGTAATCGTAATCCCGGAGCTCGTCAACAGCAGGGAGGTCATCACGAACGTGCGGTGCGCCGGGTCTTGCGCAGTCAGCGACACGGTGAATGAATTAATGGCTGCGGTCAGCTCCTTTTTCACTGCCGGCACCAGCTGGGCATCCACAATTTCTTCCAGAAACACTTTCGAAATTTGGCTCATGCCATCGCCGATCAAGCCGGTGCAACCCAGGCTCAACAAATTTGAAAGAAATGACCAACTCACCGTCGGATTCACCACGGCATCGCCGACAAATAGATTTGTATTTCCGGCGGCGGTTATTTGAATCGGGATATCCATATCCGCGTCGAACCAGTCGGGCACATTGATGCTCAACGGAACATCGATGTTGATCAGGTCGGTCCCCAAAGTAACCGTGGTCCCGCTGCCCTTCAGAGTGAATCGGCTGCTGCCGCCGAACATGGTGTCAAACTCTGTTTTCAGAGGTTCCGTCAGTACCGAAGCCGGCAGCGCCAGAACGTGGCACTCCGAATTATCAAGGTGTACCGTCCATTGACGAAGTATCCGTCCTACCGTCGGATCGTCGAGGATCACCGCCGCAAGACTGAACGTTGTCTGGCTCTGCAACGTGAAGCTCTGGCTTCCAATCGCCGCCACCGGATTGCCGTTGAGCTCAATCCCAATATCGAAGCCGGTATAAGGCACTGTCACATTCCAGGAAGCTGTTACCGTGCCAAACGGCTTTACCGTCAGCGGATTGACCGTGAACGAGTGCAGCACGACTTTCTTTAAAGCATCGCGCTCCGCTTTAACCAAGTCCGGGGGATCCGTCGTCCCGCCGCCTCCGGGCGGCAGCGCGTTTAGTCCCAGACAGAAAAGAAGAAAAGGCAGAATTGTTTTTGCCATTTGAATGTACTCCCTAACTTGTCCTGCGTGTTCGTGCCGAAATTTGTACACTCGACAAAAATTTTTCTTGCGTATACTAAACGAGGTCTGCTGTCGCGGATTTGCAATTCGGAGCCGCGCGGGCTCTGAACGTCGTCACTACCGGTAAAGGTTTGTCGTGAATTCTTCATCCGCCGTATGGCCGCAGCCGCTCGATCCGCTTCACTCGCTAGCTCTCTCAGCATTGGCGGCCGCGGTCCCTTTGATCATCGTTCTCTTCGTCATGGGCGCGCTCCGCAAGAGTGGCCTGCTCGCGTCTTGTTGCGGGCTCGCCGCAGCCGCACTACTCGCCCTCTTCATGTGGCGCATGCCCGCGGACTTTGTACTGTGGAGCACCGTCTACGGAATGATCTACGCCCTTTGGCCGATTCTCTGGATAGTCTTCGGCGCCCTCTGGCTTTACAACCTCGCGCAGGACACCGGCGCGTTCCAGTTGCTGCACCGTTGGATGGAACAAAACGCGTCCAGCAACCCCTGCATTCAGGCCATGCTGGTGGCCTTCAGCTTCGGGGCGCTCATGGAAGGCACAGCTGGCTTCGGAGCGCCCGTAGCCATTACCGCGTGCCTGCTGCTTGGACTCGGCTTTGAAGCTCGCCGCGCCGTGTTGGTCGCCCTGATCGCCAATACCGCCCCCGTCGCTTTCGGCGCGCTGGGCATTCCCATCGTTGCCTTGGCGGGTGTCACCGGACTCAATCTTTCGCAGTTGTCCGCAATGGCCGGCAGGCAGGTTCCCGTCCTCTCCGCCATCTTGCCTGCTTATCTGGCATGCGTCGTCGCAGGACGTAAAGGTCTTAAACAAACATGGCCCGCTGCACTCGTCGCGGGCGGCAGTTTTGCGCTAATGCAATTCTTGGTTTCCAACTACTGGGGACCGTATGTCACCGATGTGCTCTCCGCCTTGGTGTCCATCGGTGCCCTGGTCGCCTTTCTCAAGCTATGGTCCCCGCCAGACCAGACCACGCCCGCCACCCCGGCCGGCAATGCGGATCGCAACGCTAAACTTTCGCTGCGCGACTCGTTTACCGCCTGGCTGCCATGGACGATACTTTCGGCGGTGATGGTGTTGTGGTCTTACTTCAAGTTGCTGCCGGTCGGCCAGCGGACCATACCCATCGCCAGCCTTCATAACCACGTTCTGATCACGCTCTACCATAAGGTCTACGCAGCGGCTTATTTGTTCCAACCGCTTGGCGCTGGAACCGGAGTAGTCGCCGCAACCATACTCACCGCATTCTGCCTGCGCGTCCGTCCGCAAGTGTTCTTCCGGTCGGGTGGCAAAGCACTGCGCCAATTGCGCATCCCAGGCCTCACCGTCATGGTTATTGTCGGCTTGGCGTATCTCTATAACTACTCCGGAATGGCTTTCACGTTGGGTGCGGCCGCCGCCGGAATCGGGCCAGCCTTTCCTTTTGTCAGCGGCTATCTGGGTTGGGTGGCCTGCTTTTTGAGCGGCAGCGATACCTCGGCGAATCTGCTCTTTGGAAATCTGCAGGTCGCCGTCGCTCACCAACTTCATCTCAGCCCCGTCCTGTTAGCCGCAACCAATTCATCCGGCGCCGTAACCGGCAAAATGATCTCTCCGCAGAATATTGCCATCGGCGTAACCACCGTCGGATTAATAGGGCAGGAAGGACAAGTTCTGCGTTCAACGTTTTGGCACAGCGTCGCGCTTGCGGCCCTGCTCGGGTTGGTGGCGCTTGCTCAGGCGTATTGGCTTACCTGGATGATCCCTAACTGAGCCGTTCAGCAGTTTCCGAGCCGCGACTAAAAGGAGCGGTCAGCGCAAACCTATTTTGCCACCGGAAAGACACTAGTCCTTGATGTCGACTCTGCCGCTCTTCCGTAACACATCCTTGCAGTTTTCTAAATGAAGATTGGTCCACGCCAGGAAATAAACGCGCTCAATGCGGCCGTCTGGATTGGATTCCAAATGATTGATCGCTCTTGTCAAAAGTTTTTGCGCTACCAAAGCAATGTCGGATTGCCCCGTCCCTGACC
>Ga0207085_1002_pt2 | contig 66407 bp, 57 predicted proteins | sample Alteio_BWMinHeat_53_FD_153542 | JGI IMG/M metagenome (GOLD analysis project Ga0207085, IMG submission 153542) | Enriched cells from forest soil in Barre Woods Harvard Forest LTER site, Petersham, Massachusetts, United States -... | ecosystem: Environmental > Terrestrial > Soil > Temperate forest >...
CCTGCCCCGTTCCCAGAGTTGCAACAACTTTCCGAAATGACACCCAAGTTGTGTGTACGGTTTTAAGCCATGACATGGAAAATGCCCCTGATATTCCTGCCCTTATAGGCGCGTCAGCGGCGTTAACAATTTCTGGGCTTCCCTTTTTAGGACCTCTTGGTGCGGCTCGCGTGGGGTTTGTTGATGGGAAATATATTTTGAACCCTACCTTAACGCAACTTCCCGACTCTAAACTAAATTTAGTGGTTGCTGGAACGAGTGAAGGTGTTCTTATGGTAGAGTCGGAAGCTCACGAGCTTTCCGAATCTGAGATGCTTGAAGCCGTTATGTTTGGTCATGAGCATTTTCAACCCGTTATTCAAGCTATTGTTGACCTTGCAGAGGATTGTGCAAAGGACCCCTGGGAGCTCCCCACTGAAGATCTGCAAAAAGGTAAGCTTGTTGAGCGTTTGAAGGAACTCGCAATAGACGAACTTAAAAATGCCTATACGATTAAGGACAAAAGTCTCCGTCATCAAAAGTTAGGACTTGTAAAAAGCCAAACTGTAGAAGCTCTAAAAGAGGAAGATTTTCCTGAAGCTTTGGCAACAGCCCAATTTAAAGAGCTGGAAAAAGACTTCGTTCGTAGAGAAATCTTAACAACTGGCCTTCGTATTGATGGTCGAGATACAAAAACCATTCGTCCGATCCTAAGTGAAGTTGGAATTCTTCCGAGAGCCCATGGTAGTGCTTTATTTACAAGGGGTTCCACACAAGCACTGGTCGTTGCAACTCTGGGAACGGGGCAGGATGAGCAAATTATTGATGCGCTCGAAGGTGAATATAAACAGAGCTTTTTACTCCACTATAACTTTCCTCCCTACTCTGTTGGAGAAACGGGGCGGATGAGTGGTCCTGGGCGTCGAGAAATTGGCCATGGAAAACTCGCATGGCGGGCTCTTCACCCCTTGCTGCCTTCAAAGGAAAAATTTCCTTACACCATTCGCCTTGTCTCTGAAATCACTGAATCCGACGGTTCTTCTTCAATGGCCTCGGTTTGTGGTGGATCTCTAGCCTTAATGGATGCGGGAGCTCCTTTGGAACGTCCTGTTGCTGGTATTGCTATGGGCCTCATTAAAGAAGGTGCCGATTTTGCGGTTCTTTCAGACATTATTGGCGATGAAGACCACCTTGGCGATATGGACTTTAAAGTTGCTGGAAGTGAGCAGGGCATCACGGCTTTACAGATGGATCTGAAAATAACCAGTATAACGCGAAACATCATGGAAATTGCCCTTGAGCAAGCCCGTGTGGGTCGTTTGCATATTCTTGGTAAAATGGCAGAAGCCATTGGTAATGCGCGCGAGGAAGTAAAGCAATATGCTCCTCGCATGGTTACCTTCTCTATTCCTAAGGATAAAATTAGGGAAGTCATCGGAGCAGGTGGAAAAGTTATTCGTGAAATCTGTGAAACGACAGGCGCAAAAATTGATATTTCTGATGATGGAGTCCTTACCGTTTCAGGAGCGAATGCAGACGTTATTGCTGCGGCTGAGAAGCGGATTCGCAGTATCACAGATGAACCTGTTGTTGGGATGATTTATAAAGGAAAAGTTGTACGAATTGTGGATTTTGGCGCGTTTATAAATTTCTTTGGCAGCCAAGATGGGCTTGTACACGTGAGTGAGCTTGTCCCTCGCCGTGTTGAAAAGGTGAGCGATATCGTAAAAGTTGGAGATGAGGTCTTTGTAAAGGTTCTTGAAATGGATGCTCGTGGGAAAATTCGACTTAGCATGAAACAGGTTGATCAACAGTCAGGTCACGCGCTGTCTCCTGACGTAAATCATGTTGCAAGCGAAGCCTAATTTACCCATTGATTGTTGAGGAGGCAAAGAGCGTTGAAACCGCTTAATCCCATACGCCTATCTGGTTGCGAGGTTCTCCCCCTTATTGAAGGTGGAAAGGGCATATCGATTTCTAATGGCGAAAGCTCTGGAGCTTGGTCTTCAGCTGGAGGTGTGGGCACTTTTTCTGGCGTAAACGCTGATGCTCTTGATAAGGATGGCAAGCTTGTCCCCGTTGTTTATAAGGGGCAGACTCGTCGCGAACGTCACCGAGAGCTTATACAATATTCCATTCAAGGGGGAGTTACCCAAGCCAAAATAGCTCATGAAAGCTCAGCAGGGCAGGGTCGCCTTCATATGAATGTTTTGTGGGAAATGGCGGCAGTTGAAGACATTCTTTGCGGCATATTGGACCAAGTAGGCTCTCTCATCCACGGTATTACCTGTGGGGCAGGAATGCCTTATAAAATTGCACAAATCACAGCGAGTTATGGCATTTACTATTACCCTATTGTGTCCTCTGGCCGTGCTTTCCGAGCCCTTTGGAAACGTGCCTTCCATAATTTTCCCGAGTGGTTAGGGGCTGTTGTTTATGAAGATCCTTGGCGTGCAGGTGGGCATAATGGTTTGAGCAATGGGGAAGATCCGGATCTCCCAGAAGATCCTTATCTGCGTGTTTTGGCACTTCGAAAAGTCATGAGAGAATTTGGGTTAAATGACGTTCCCATCATTATGGCAGGAGGTGTGTGGTATTTAAGAGAGTGGACCGATTGGATGGATAACCCTGAATTAGGGCCTATTGCTTTTCAGTTTGGAACCCGCCCTCTATTGACACAAGAAAGTCCTATTTCAGCTGAATGGAAGAATCGGCTTTTATCCTTAAAGCCAGGTGATATTTATCTGAATCGCTTTAGTCCCACAGGTTTTTATTCTTCAGCTGTTTCTAATCCTTTTTTGGATGAGTTAAAGGGTCGTGCCATGCGTCAAGTCGCTTATTCTATTACACCTGTGGGTGATCACACGGATGGTTTTCCCATTGGTGCTCGCGGAAGGCTTGTTTATCTTACACCTCATGATAAGGCCATGGTGGAAGACTGGGTAAGAATGGGTTATACAGAGGCCATGCGTACACCAGATTCAACCTTAATTTTTGTAAGCTCTGATAAATCAAATGAAATTTTAACTGACCAAATTAATTGCATGGGATGTTTGAGTGCTTGTCTTTTCAGTAATTGGGCCCAAGGTGAAACGGGGACGACTGGGCGTAAAGCTGATCCCCGTTCCTTCTGCATTCAAAAAACTCTACAAGCTATTAGTCACAGCAATGAAGTCGATACTCAATTAATGTTTGCAGGACATTCCGCCTATCGTTTTTCAGAAGATCCTTTTTATGCGAATGGCCATATTCCCACAGTAAAAGAGCTTGTAGAGCGCCTACAAACAGGGAACTAAGGGTTGATCCTTCGACTTCGCTGCTTTGCAGCTACGCTCAGGATGAACGGAGAGAGAAGATATCTCGTTGAGATTATTTAGTTTATCTCCCCCCCTCCGTTTGTCCTGAGCGTAGCTGCAAAGCAGCGAAGTCGAAGGACCGAACGGCACTGAACCCCAAAATTAAAGATTGTCAGAGCACTATAGTGCATTGACTTTAAAACGTTACAAAAACCGCCGTTTGTTGTCATCCTGAACTCGTTTCAGGATCTAAAGAGATGCTGAAATAAATTCAGGATGACACCGAGTGTGGGTCAAATTCAGTTTCGAAAGCGGTCTATCCAGATGGGCAATTAAAAGGGTAGAAAAAATTTGCGTTCTTTTTATTTTTTGATATCCTGTAAACGATAACAAAGGAACGATCTTTGGACCGATCCTCGTTATCAAAGGTGTAGAAGCCGCACTCTGAGACAGGAAAGAGAGAGTGTCTGTGGAAAATTTGAAGACCGGTCCCACAGACTTTTTCCCGAGGGTGAGGTAACTCCATCAAGTAGAAGAGGAATGTATGCGCCATTCCCCTTCTCACACGTTGCAACGTGGTTAAACTAAAATCGGTCCCGGGACCATCTTTTTTAAAGATTACCAGGAAAGGAAAGGGAAAGGAAGAAAGAAAAGAGAGAAGGAAAAGCAAGCACAGCAAAAAAAACCACCCTCCCTGAAGCGCCTAAATTAAAAGATGTTTCACAAAAGGTGGTTTAACAAAGGTTCAAAAAAGAACCCTTTAAGTTTTAGCGCAACTTGAGGTTGACAGCGGAGGTTTTGCCTTTGTTGCTGGCCAATTCAAAGCTAACCTTTTGACCTTCGGCCAAATTGGAAATTCCTGAGCGCTCAAGCTCAGTAATGTGAACGAATACATCGCGTGTACCGTCTTCCATTTGAATAAAGCCGTAGCCTTTTGTGGGGTTAAACCATTTTACAGTGCCGTTCTTCATCTCTATATCCTTATGATCAGGCGTTTACTAAATCGAGTTCGTCACAAAACGCAAAAATTCTATCATCTGTTAGGGGCGCGTATGCGTCTTATACATTGAAGCTAGGCTGAGGGTAAGAAGAAGAAGGCGTAACGTCAATCTTAGTTTCTTACGCAGAGCACATATTCTCTACGGTTTGGTTCCTTATAGGAGTGTTAAACTCATTCCCAATATAAGGCTATTTTTAGAAATTGCAACCCTCTCGTGGAATTATATTTTATCGTACCCAGGATGATTGTAGGGCGATTGAACTCAAGTCTAAAATGCGAATTCAGTGCTAGCAATATCCTGCTTTTCTTTGATTCTGCCTCTTCCTCCCTCCCCATCCTTCGGCTTCGGCTCCTTCGGAGCCTACGCTCAGGACGAACGGAAGATGGAAGCTTTCTCCACACCGTTCATCCTGAGCGTAGGCACGAAGTGCCGAAGTCGAAGGATCGAGCGGTGTACTCTAGAAGTTAAGTTCATTGAGAGCAATCAACTGTCTTTTATAAAAAAAATAACTTCTTTATCCAGAACTCAAGTTCGTTAGCGGCGAGTGAGGGGTCTAGATGGTTCACTATATGATCCACCCTCGTGGATAAAAAATTTTCAAAAAATAATTTTATAATCGCTCCATTTTTTAAATTCAAAAAACAATTCAAAAACAACGTATTAAAAAATGCAAAGGGGGTTTACAAACCTTTTTTCCCATTTAATCCCTGTGGATAACCCTGTTATCAGTTTTCATCCCAAATTATCCCATTGAAGCCCAAAAAAACCCATGTTATACCATTTATATGCACCCGATTCCCGGGAGGGGAATCTAGATGTTTTAAGTGAGTGAAAATGACCTTATTCCTGTCTACCTTTGTTAATAAGCTCGATAAAAAAGGCCGCGTTTCTGTGCCGGCTTCCTTTCGTCTTGTGCTTAGTCAACAGAGTTTTCAGGGAATTGTGGCTTTTCGTTCCTTTAAACTGCCCGCCATTGAAGGGATGGGGATTGATCGTATGCAACGCTTGAGCGAGAGCGTGGATCAACTCGATCTTTTTTCCGATACACAAGACGATTTGACAGCCAGCATTTTTTCTGATTCCCAGATGCTTGCTTTTGATGGAGATGGTCGAGTGGTTTTAAATCAGGCGTTGATCGATCACGCAAAGATACATGATGGAGTGGCTTTTGTGGGTCGGGGAGCTACATTCCAAATTTGGAATCCGTCCGATTTTGAAACCCACCAACAAGAAGCCCGCAAAAGAATTCAAACGAATCGAGAAACCTTGAAATTAAGGGTGGATCATGCATGAACCCGTTATGGTGAAGGAAGTGTTGGAAATCCTGGGCCCTCGTGATCAAGAAACCTATATTGATGCAACTTTCGGGGCTGGGGGTTATTCCGAATCCATTATGGAAAAAGCAAAATGTTTTGTGGTCGCCCTTGATCGTGATCCGGAGGCTTCCCCTCGTGCTCTCTCCTTTCAGAAGAAATATCAAGAGCGTTTCTCATTTTATGAAGGGCGTTTTGGAGAGATGGAAAAACTTGTACCTTCAATAGAATATGATGGGATTGTCTTTGATATAGGCGTTTCCTCACCTCAGATTGATGATCCAATACGTGGTTTTTCCTTTAGAATGGAAGGCCCATTGGATATGCGCATGGAAAAAAAAGGGCTGAGTGCCGCTGATGTTGTGAATGGTTTTGAGGAAAAGGAAATTGCCCGTATTATTTGGGTGTATGGAGAAGAGCGCAGATCTCGTGCCATCGCTCGAGCCATTGTCGCCACACGAAAAGAACAGCCCTTTGAAACCACAACCCACCTTGCGGATTTAGTAAGGTCTATCGTGGGTGTGGAGCGGCCTGGTTTTGATCCTGCAACACGGACTTTTCAAGCTCTTCGTCTGTACGTCAATGATGAACTTGGAGAACTGGAAAGAGGGCTTGAAGCTTCAGAAAAACTGTTGAAAACAGGTGGACGACTTGTGGTTGTGTGTTTTCATTCTCTAGAAGACCGAATTGTCAAAAATTTCTTAAAAACAAGAAGTGGGGGGCTTGCCAACCCTTCTCGCTATCTTCCTGACGCGCCCTATCAAAACCCAACCTTTCAGCTAAAAGACCGCAAAGCCTTAACCCCAGGAGAAGCAGAAATAAAACGTAATCCTCGTGCTCGCTCTGCACGTTTACGGTGGGCCATTCGCTTAGAGGGGGGGCTTTAAGTGCAACGTTCAACCGCACTTTTTTTCCTTTTAGCCCTGTTTGGAGGATTCGTTCTCTTTAAAGTAAAATATGAGGTTGTTGAGATTGAACAAAAGTTGGCTCAAACAGAGCAACAGATTGCTCGAGAAAAAGAAACGCTTCATATTCTCAAAGCAGAATGGAGCCATTTGAATGAGCCACAACGCTTACAAAAATTAGCCGAAAAATACTTGGACATTGTGCCTATGAAGACAGAACAGATTGCTGCTGTCGTTAGTGACTTTAGTAATGAAGGCAGTATTAAGCGCCTCCTTCCTCAATCTCATTTAGCATCCATGAAGAGGACAAAATGAGTCAGCGGAAGCTCTATGTTCCTCAAGGTTTTTCTGGAGCTCATTGGCAAGAGACAAAGTCATTGCGTCGAACACTTGATGTGGCGCGCAGTCGTCTTTTGGTTGTGTGCTGTACCTTTCTCGTTGTCTTTTTAATTATTGTGGGACGTCTTATCGATGTGAGCCTCTTAAGAAGTGGAGGAGGAGAAAATCTCGCCCATAGGGGTTCTCTTCATAATAGATGTTTTCGGGCTGATATTGTGGATCGCAATGGGGAACTTTTGGCAACAAGTCTTAAAACGTCCTCTCTTTATGCCAATGCTCGTGTCGTATTGGATCCTAAAGAAGCGGCTGATAAACTCATTCAAGTTTTACCTGAACTCAATCATAAGGAAATTCTTAATCGATTAAAATCAGGGAAAGGGTTTGTATGGCTTGCGCGCCATTTACCACCACAAAAACAAGCAGAAATTATCTGTTTAGGAATTCCTGGCATCTATTTTCAACAGGATGAGCGGCGTGTCTATCCCCATGGCGAGCTCTTCTCTCATGTCCTGGGATACACCAATATTGATAATCAGGGTCTTGGAGGGATTGAGCGAAAGTTCAATGCCCAATTGTTGGCGACAGGAGAACCCTTGCGGTTAAGTTTAGATCTTCGCGCGCAACATGTGTTGCGGGATGAGCTATTGGCTGGTATTGAAAAATTTAAAGCCCAAGGCGGGGCAGGGCTTATTATGGACGTGCAAACAGGAGAGATCATAGCCATGATTTCCTTGCCTGATTTTGACCCTAATCAGGTCGGAAAAATGAGCCCTCAGGCTATCGCTCTTTTTAATAAAATTACGCTAGGCACCTATGAAATGGGGTCAAGCTTTAAGATATTTAATACAGCTCTCTATTTAGACAGTGGCGCAGGTAACCTTTTTACACAGTTTGATGTATCAACCCCTTTACGAATTGGTCGCTTTAGAGTTCCCGATTTTCATCCCGCCCATCACCCTTTAACCGTAGCAGAAGTATTTACCGAATCTTCCAATATCGGGTCAGGAAAGATGGCCATTCAAATGGGATCTGAACTCCAAAGAGCCTTTTTTAAGAAAATAGGATTCTTTTCCACCCCTTCCCTAGAAATACTTGAACTAGGGGCCCCTCTCTATCCCGAAAAATGGAGGCCAGATACAACAACAACAGCATCTTACGGTTATGGGATTTCTGTAAGTCCTTTACAGCTTGTCACAGCTGCTGCAGGTATTGTAAACAAGGGTATTATGCAGAAGCCAACACTTTTAAAAACAGACCCTTCAAAGTTGCCCCCAGGACTTCGTATTATTTCTGAGGAAACGTCAGAAGCTATGTGTAAGCTGATGTATCTGATCGTTGCTCAAGGAAGAGGGAAAAAGGCACAAGTTAAGGGATATGAAGTGGGGGGAAAGTCGGGTACAGCGAACACCCTAGAAGGGCGTTCTTATAAAAAAGGAAGTAACATGACATCATTTGTGGGCGCTTTTCCCATGAGAAACCCCAAATATATGGTCTTAGTGATGATTGACCGTCCTCAAGCGATCAAAGGTACTTATGGATTCAATGCGGCGGGATGGAACGCCGCTCCGGTCGCGGGAAAAGTTATAGGACGCATTGCGCCGCTACTTCATGTGGCTCCCACCATCAATCAAAATATCCAGCCTGAGCCAGGTCCCCTGATGATACCTGCAAGTGCACCTCAAGGTAGAGAGCATTAATGATAGATCTGACCTCTTTTATTTCAAACGGTACTTTAAATCCTTTAAGCAATAAGGTGACCGTTCCTACCTCTCTTTCTGCAAACTCCAAAACCGTAAAGGAGGGTGGGCTTTTTGTAGCCATCCCTGGTACCCAGCATGATGGAGCTGCTTTTATTGATGAGGCGTTGCGCAAGGGGGCAAGCGCCATTGTTGTGCAAGAAATTGAGTTAAAGAAACTGATCCATTGTGAAGAACGCTATCCCACGGTTTCCTTTTTTAAAACACCTAATGCTCGTAAAGCCCTGAGTCAGCTGGCTGCTGCTTTTTATCCTAGGCAACCTGAAAATTGTGTTGCTGTGACAGGAACGAATGGGAAAACCTCTGTTGTTTCTTTTATACGCCAGATTTGGCATCAGTTAGGTATCCCTGCGGCCAGCCTCGGAACCTTGGGTCTTATTGTGGAAGGAAAACCCCACCCCCCTCCTACAGGGACAGGGGGGTTGAACACACCTGATCCCATAGCACTTCATGAAATTCTTCAAAGCCTCAAGCAAGAACGCATCGAGCATGTCGCTTTTGAGGCTTCAAGCCATGCGCTTCATCAGCATCGATTAGAGGCGGTGCAGCTCAGAGCGGCAGTCTTTACGAATTTGTCTAACGATCATTTGGATTATCATCAGACATTAGAAGACTATCGTGATGTAAAGTTCCGTTTGTTTAAAGAAATAGTGGATAAAAATGGATGTGCTGTTTTAAATGCTGACATCCCTGAATTTGCCGCTCTTTCTGCCCTCTGTCAAAAACGTGGACTTCAAACCATTACCTTTGGAAAAGCAGGAGAGGACATTCAACTACTTTCCGTAACGCCTAAAGAAGGGGCGCAGGATATACATCTCTGTGTGACAGGGAAATCCTATGACCTCACTTTGCCCCTGGTTGGGGAGTTTCAAGTTTATAATGCGATGGCGGCTGTCGGAGGAGTCATCGCCTGTGGAGCGGATGCTGGACAAGCGGCTAAGGCTTGTGCACATTTAAAGGGAGTGCCTGGTAGGCTCGAAGAAGTCGCTCCGGGTATCTATGTGGATTATTCCCACTCACCGGATGGTCTTTCTGTAGCTTTAAAGGCTTTGAGGCCTCATACGACAGGTAAGCTTTGGGTTGTTTTTGGGTGCGGTGGAAATCGCGATACCCTCAAAAGACCCATGATGGGAGAGATTGCAGATAAACTCGCAGATAAAATTATCATTACAGACGATAACCCTCGTTATGAAAATCCAGCCCATATTCGCCAACAAATCTTTGCAAAATGTCCCAGAGCGACCGAGAGTCTCTGTCGCCGCCAAGCCATTCAAACAGCTGTTGAAGACAGGGCTCCAAATGATGTGATATTGATTGCGGGTAAGGGTCATGAAACCTATCAAATCATAGGGGATCAAACGATTCCTTTTAATGATGCTGAAGAGGTTAAAAGGTGCATAAGGGCGATTGGATGCAAGTAAAAATAATTCCGGTGCTGTCATCGCGAGCCCATCCCCGCGGAAGCGGGGAACTGGGCGTCGCGATCCAGAAAAAAGCGAGAAAAAGACTGGATTGCGACGTCGCTAACGCTCCTCGCAATGACGACTGTGGTGGGGCAAATGTACTTGTCTATCAACCTATCGGTGTCATCCTGAACTCGTTTCAGGATCTATGCGGTGCTTTTAATGAGATGCTGAAACAAGTTCAGCATGACACCGAGGAGCGGACAGACATCACTAAGTGGCTGTTGCAGCGGCATTTAAAGCGGTGTAAAACTCAATGAAAATACTTTGGAATTCAAATACAGTTGATGAAATTATGCAGAGTGTTTCATCTAAACCATGGACATGTTCAGGCGTTTCCATTGATTCTCGGACCCTTGAAAAAGGCGATCTTTTTGTGCCTCTTATGGGAGAAAATGGGGATGGGCACATTTTTCTTCAAGACGCCGCAGATGCGGGAGCGAGTGCCGCCCTTGTCTCGAAAGAAGTTGAGACTCAACTCCCTACTATACGGGTTGTTGATACCCTGAAAGCTATGGAAAAACTTGGTGTTGCGGCACGAGAGCGCTCGGATGCTTTCCGCATAGCAGTTACGGGAAGTGTCGGCAAAACAAGCACAAAAGATGCTCTAAAAACCGTATTCAAAGATCAAGGCATAACCCATGGAAGCGTTTCTAGCTATAATAATCAATGGGGCGTACCTTTAACCCTTGCCCGCATGCCCCAAGACACGCAATTTGCTATTTTTGAAGTGGGCATGAGTCATGCGGGTGAGATTCGTCCGCTAACCCACATGATTAAGCCCCATATGGCCCTTATTACGTCTGTTGTGGAAGCGCATGCTGAGTTTTTTGAATCCATAGAAGATATCGCGCGAGCCAAAGCTGAAATTTTTGAAGGAATGGCCCCAGGGGGGACGGTTATTTTGAATCAAGATAACCCCTATTTCGATCTTTTATCTATTCTTGCTCATGAGCATGCCCTACAGGTACATGGGTTTGGGCAATCGGAAAAGGCTTATATTCGGCTGCTGCTGTGGGAGAGTACATCGCATACAAGTAAAGTAGTCGCGGAAATCGGAGGAGAAAAGTTTTCATATGTTCTCCCCCTTCCTGGTATGCATTGGATTTTCAATAGCCTTGCTGTGTTAGGCGCTGTGCAGTTAGCCGGTGCAAATGTAGAGCAAGCTATAGCAAGTCTCGCGCATGTAGAAATTCCTCAGGGACGAGGAAAACAGCATGCAGGGATATTTACGATTATTGACGAAAGCTACAATGCGAATCCTACCTCAATGCGTGCAGCTCTTGCCGTATTGGGAAAAAGTGGCAAAGGTCGTAAGATTGCTGTTCTGGGGGACATGCGAGAAATGGGGGACCGTGCACGTGCCCACCACGAAAATCTTTTGGAACCTCTTATAGAACACGGCATTGATATGGTTTTCTGTTGCGGACCTCTTATGACCCATTTATATGAGCGCCTTCCAAATGCGATGCAAGGGGGATACGCTCAGACCTCTTTAGAGCTCATCCCTCTTGTCCTTAATACTGTGGAGGCTGGAGATGTTGTGAGTGTAAAAGCTTCCTTAGGGACGCGCATCAAGCCTGTTGTGGATGCTCTCTTGGAACGCCAAAAGGAAATGGCTGGTTTATGAGAGTTACTATGTCAAACGAAGGATTACCTCTCCCCTTGTGGGAGAGGTCGCCCGAAGGGCGGGTGAGGGGTTCTAATGACGCCCAAGAACCTACCCTCAATCCCCAAGAAAACAAGGGGAGGCTATAACCCATGTTTTATTATCTCTATACCCTTTGGGGACAGGAAAGTGTCTTTTTTAACCTTTTCCGATATATCACCTTTCGAACGGCAGGGGCCCTGCTAACAGCGCTTCTCATTAGCTTTTTATGTGGCCCTTTTCTCATAAGATGGCTCAAAGTTAAGCAGAGTCAAGGCCAACCTATTCGGGAAGATGGGCCGGCATCCCATCTTTTAACAAAGCAAGGGACACCGACGATGGGGGGGAGTCTCATTTTGTTTGCTCTCTCAATCAGCACCCTTTTGTGGTCCAATTTGGCAGATCTTTACGTATGGATTGTTCTCCTTGTTACGCTTGGATTTGGGTGTATTGGCGCTTGCGATGATTATTTAAAATTGACAAAAAGAAACACAAAAGGACTTTCGGGAAGAAGAAAACTCTTCCTACAAATTGTGATGAGCGCTGTTGCAACCTATGGCGTTACGGCTATTAGTGATCCACAACTTGCAACGAGCACTTCGATTCCTTTCTTTAAGAATGTGCTTATTAATCTTGGATGGTTTTATGTGCCCTTTGGCATTTTTGTCGTCGTTGGGGCGTCTAATGCAGTCAATTTAACGGATGGTCTTGATGGTCTTGCCATCGGTCCTGTCATGATCGTTTCTGCGTGTTTTGTTTTAATTTCTTACCTGGTCGGTAACCACGTTTTTGCAAACTATCTTCAAATTGCTTTTGTACCAGGGACAGGGGAGCTTGCTATTTTTTGTGGAGCTTTAATTGGCGCAGGACTTGGTTTTTTATGGTACAATGCCCCCCCTGCTATGGTATTCATGGGAGACACGGGATCGCTTGCAGCAGGTGGTGCTCTAGGCATGGTTGCGGTTATCACCAAGCATGAGTTTGTTTTTGCCATTGTGGGGGGGTTGTTTGTGATAGAAGCTGTTTCCGTTATTCTTCAAGTTGGCTATTTTAAACTATCAAAGGGAAAACGTGTGTTCTTGATGGCTCCTATCCACCATCATTTTGAAAAAAAGGGCTGGTCAGAGCCAACCATTGTTTTTCGTTTTTGGATCATTTCTATCGTACTAGCCCTTATTGGTCTTTCGACTCTCAAATTACGTTAAGAAGATGATAATTCCTTCCTCATTTAATGAACAGACGGTTTTTGTTTTAGGATTGGGACGATCCGGCCGATCTGTGGCGCATAGTTTGTTTAAAGCAGGGGCTCATGTTCTTGCTTGGGATGATCAGGAAGCAGCGCGACACACGGCTAAGATTCAGGGCATTCCGCTCGCCAATCTTGCTTCTCTCGACTGGAAGAATGTTCATCACCTGTTCTTAAGCCCAGGTATCCCCCATCACTATCCTGCTCCTCACCCCTTGGTATTAAAAGCCCAGAGTGTGGGTCTGCACCCCACAAGCGATCTTGAGATTTTATATCGTAGTCAACCCAATGCTCGTTACGTGGGAATTACGGGTACGAATGGGAAATCAACCACCACCTCCTTAATTGGGCATATTCTTAAAGAAAGTGGCCGTCTTGTGGAAGTAGGAGGAAACCTCGGCATTCCCGCAATGGATCTTAATCCTTTAGAGAAGGATGGTATTTATGTATTAGAGGTTTCATCCTATCAACTTGAAACATCCCCTAACCTGCATTTTAACATAAGCATTCTTTTAAATATCACACCTGATCATTTAGACCGACATGGGGGAATGGACGGATATATTCGTGCAAAAAAGCTAATCTATAAAAACGCAAGACCTCAAGATACACTTGTCATCAGTGTTGATGACCTGCATTGTTTGAAGATTTACGAAAGCTTAAAGTCTTCAGAAAAGATTCCTCTTCTTCCTATTTCTGTAAATAAAGTGTTGTCTGATGGTATTTACGTGAAAGAGGGCATACTCTATGAAAACACTCACCCTGTTCTAAATGTGAAACAACTTGAACGCTTAAAAGGACAACATAACTGGCAAAATATCGCAGCGGCCTATGGAGCTCTTCGCTCTCTAGGCCTAGAACCCGAGAGCATTGCAAAGGGTATTTCCTCTTTTCCCGGACTTGCCCATCGTCAAGAAGTGGTTGCACGCCATAAAAATGTACTGTTTGTCAACGATAGTAAGGCAACCAATGCGGAGGCAGCTGAAAAAGTTTTGGAATGCTACCAAGGTTCACCCCTTTATTGGATTTTGGGGGGCCGACCGAAAGAAGGCGGCATTACAACTCTAACACCTTATTTTTCAAAGATTAAACATGCTTTTTTATTTGGGGAAGCCAAATCTAGCTTTTTGCCGACCTTACAAGGCAATCTTCCCCTTACTCTTTGTGACACGCTTGAAGAGGCTGTGAGCAGGGCTTCTCGCTTAGCTTTTGATAATCAAGAACAAGGAGCTGTTGTTCTGCTTGCCCCTGCTTGCGCAAGTTGGGATCAGTTCTCAGATTTTGAAGCGCGAGGAAATGCTTTTTGTATGGCTGTAAAAACAGCGATTGAAGAGGAAAATTCAAGTAGGAGAAGTACGTAATGGATTTTGATAAGGACCCCTCACCCGCCCTTCCCCGCCTTCGCGAGGACGCGACCTCTCCCACAAGGGGAGAGGTAATCCATACCAGAATAAACGAAGGATTACCTCTCCCCTTGTGGGAGAGGTCGCGTCCTCGCGAAGGCGGGGAAGGGCGGGTGAGGGGTCTAATAATTCCATTAGTAGAAAAAAATGGCAGAGGTACCCCTTGCTGTCTTTAGCCCGCACAAATACAAGCTTGGTTGGACAATGGTGGTGGACCGTTGATCGTTGGACGTTAGCGGCCTTGATGCTTCTTATTTTTTTAGGTGTACTGCTCATTATGGCCGCAAGTCCTGCGGTTGCCGAACAACACAACTGGACTTCTTTTCATTTTATTAAAAAGCATATTATTTTTTTGATCCCGACAATTGGTATTTTAATTGGAGTATCCCTGCTCTCTCTTCAAGCTATTCGGCGAGTTTCATATATCGTTTTTGGCATGAGCATGCTGGGTCTTGTATTGACTTCGTTTATAGGCGTTGATATTAAAGGTGCTTGTCGGTGGCTTGAAATTTGTGGCGTTTCTCTTCAACCCTCTGAATTTATTAAGCCACCCTTTGCTGTTATCTGTGCCTGGCTGTTTTCCAAACAACATACCCACCCTTCTTCTCATGGCAACTTAATTGCGGTGGGTCTTTATTTGCTTGTTATTATATTTTTATTAATGCAACCAGACTTAGGAATGACGGCCTTAATTACACTCATGTGGTTTTCTCAATTTTTTCTTTCAGGGCTGCCTCTCACATGGATTTTTTCAGGGGCTGGATGCGGAATTGGGGGACTCTGTGCAGCTTACGTTTTTTTTCCTCATGTAACACGGCGCGTGGATCATTTTTTTAATCCTAAAGGGGGGGATAAATTTGGAAATCACTATCAAATTACCCAATCTTTAGAAGCCTTTATGAATGGTGGTTTTATTGGGCAGGGCCCAGGAGAAGGAACAGTAAAAAAATATATTCCCGATGCCCATGCAGATTTTATTTTTGCTGTTGCTGGTGAAGAATTTGGAATGATTTTATGCCTTTTTCTTGTCTGTGTATTTGCTTTTATAATTTTACGTTCTTTTATGCGTATATTTGATGAAAATAATATGTTTGTATTTCTTGCAGTGACGGGCCTTATTGTCCAATTTGGTTTGCAAGCTGTTATTAATATGGCGTCAACTCTAAATTTAATGCCCACGAAAGGCATGACTTTACCTTTCATTAGTTATGGAGGCTCATCTATGATGGCTCTTGCTATCGGAATGGGAATGGTTTTAGGGCTTACGCGCCGAAGGCTAGGGCACAATGAGTGAGGTGAACAAACGAATTGTTCTAGCGACGGGTGGAACGGGAGGACACGTATTCCCTGCTCAAGCTGTGGCACATGATCTGGCGACTCAAGGCTATAAAGTCTTTATTTTTAGTGACGGTCGGGGCCATCAGTTTCAGGACCCGTCTATTATTACGGTTAAGATAGAAGCAAGCCAACTTCAAGGATCCATTAGCAAAAAGTTACAAGGTAGCCTAAAGCTTATAAAGGGGATAGGCTCAGCTCTTTATCATTTGCGGCATTTAAAGCCACAGGGTGTTGTGGGCTTTGGGGGTTATGCCTCCCTTCCTACCATAATGGCCTCTGAAATGTTACGCCTTCCTACGATTATTCATCAAGCAGATGCTTATTTTGGACGGACAAACCGAATTTTAGCCCCTTTTGCAACACGCATTGCCACGTCCTTTCCTCATGTTGAGAATATTCCAGCCTCATGTAAGGGAAAAGTAAGTTTTACGGGTCTGCCTGTGCGTTCTGACATTCAGCCTTCGTCTTACATCCCTTCTATAGAGAATGACCCCTTTCATCTTCTTGTGACGGGGGGGAGTCAAGGAGCAAAGGTTTTTGGTGAAATTATTCCTCAAGCCGTTCATCTCTTAGATCCTTCTATTCAAAAACGTCTTTATATTACTCAGCAGTGTCGTGTGGAATCTTTAGGGCTTACTCAAGCACTTTATAAGCAGACCCAAGCACATGTTGAACTTTCACCGTTTTTAGATCAAATGGGAGAGCGGTATAAAAAGGCTCATTTTATTATCGCGCGGGCAGGTGCTTCAAGCATCATAGAAACAGCCCTTGTTGGGCGACCAGCACTTTTTATTCCTTATCCGCATGCTATGGATAACCATCAATTTTACAATGCACAACAGGTAATAAATGTTGAGGGGGGGTGGTTAATGCAAGAAAAAGAGCTGACTTCTCAAAGGTTAGCCTCTTTTTTATTAGAAATGATCACTTCCCACTGGAAATTAATGCAAGCAGCAGCCAATATAAGGACCATTGTTGTACCAGATGCCTCCATAAGGCTTGCAAACCTTGTACGGTTAATGACGACAGATTAAGAAAGATATACTTATGAACCTTAAAGAGCTTAAAAATCAATCTATTCACTTTATTGGTGTGGGGGGGATTGGTATGAGCGGAATTGCCCAGCTCTTAGTTCAGCACGGTCTCCAGGTCAGTGGGAGTGATTTGTCTTTAAATGGAAATACAGAAAGACTTCAAAACGCAGGGCTGAATATAATTTTAGGCCATGATGTTTCAAATCTTGATGGCAAAGATATTGTTGTCGTGTCAACGGACATTAAAGAGCAGAATGCAGAACTTATGGAGGCCCATTCCCGCGGCCTTCCCGTTTTCCATCGTGCCGATATACTCGCTCTTTTAATGGACGAATACTATGGGATTGCTATTTCTGGAACCCACGGAAAGACAACCTCAACGGCCTTAATGGGGTGGGTCTTAGAGACTGCCAATTTTGATCCTACGGTCATCAATGGTGGAGTCATGAATAACTGGGGATCTAATATTAAAGTTGGACAGAGTTCGTGGTGCGTTGCAGAAGCTGATGAATCCGATGCAAGCTTTTTAAAGCTTCCACGAGATATTGTTCTGGTAACCAATATAGATCTTGATCATATGGATTTCTATGAGCACAAGGAAAATCTCTATGAAGCATTTGAAACCTTTACAACCCAAGTTCGCCCTGGTGGAACTGCGGTTTTAGGAATTGATCATCCGCAAGTTTACGCTCTCTGGAAAAAAATCAAGCTACAACAAAAATGTATAACTTACGGTTTGCATGCAGAGGCCAACATACGGGCAGAAAATATTCGCATCACTCCAGAAGGGGTTCAGTTTAACCTTGCAAGAGGCTATAAGAAGACAGAGATGTTTCTTTCTCTGAATGGTTATCACAACGTTCTTAACGCCTTAGGCGTAGCAGCCATCGCCTTAGAATGTGGTGTAGAAGAAGAAAGTATTAAGATGGGTTTTGCGTCTTTTAAGGGGGTTCAACGACGTTTTACCTGCGTAGGAACATGGCAAGGGATCACAATCATTGATGATTATGCTCATCATCCCGTAGAAATTCGTGCAACTTTGGCAGCAGCAAAAGAAGCTGCACAGGGGCGTATCATTGCTGTTCTAGAGCCCCACAGATATAGTCGCCTTGCCACTCACTTTCAGGAATTCTCTACGTGTTGTGAAGAGGCGGACCTAACCATTGTGTTACCTATATATGGGGCAAGAGAAATCCCTCGAGAAGGTATTAATCATGAAACTCTGGCACAGGCCATGAAAGGTGAGGTCCATCGGTGTGATAAATCAGAAGATTTACCTCATCTCATTCAAAAGCTTGCGCGATCGGGAGATATGGTCATATGTTTAGGGGCGGGATCTATTTCTGCTCTTGCATACGCTTTGCCAATACAATTAAATCAAGGTATCGAACAAAATGTTGCTTGAGGCATAAATGATAGATATACCTGTTGAATTTGAAGATACCGTGTTTAATACAGAGAGGGTGTCATTCCCGCGAAGGCGGGAATCCATAGGAAAATTGAGTAATTCCAGAAGGTTGACATGGATCCCCGCCTGCACGGGGATGACGCCAACGGAAAACAAAATAAGGTATTTCCATGTCAGATGAGTATAATGACGAAAATTTTATAGCCTTATTGCCCAAAGTACGGGGACGTTATCTTTTTGACGTTCCATTGGCGCCTACCACATGGTTTCGTGTGGGAGGACCTGCACAAATAACGTTTAAGCCGGCAGATGTTCAAGATTTATGCTTCTTTCTTCAAAAACGCCCCATGGACCTCCCCTTGCATGTGATTGGAGTGGGGTCTAACCTTCTCGTAGGAGATGGGGGGGTGGAAGGTATAGTGGTTCGTTTAGGCCAGGGATTTACCAATGTTTTTGTGGATCAGGCGACAATTGATGTGGGAGCCGCCGTCTTGGACCGCAATGTGGCAACGTTAGCCTGCCAAGAAGAAGTGGGGGGATTTGAATTTTTATGTGGCATTCCTGGAACCATAGGTGGGGCTCTACGGATGAATGCAGGGGCTTACGGATCAGATATCTCTGAAGTTTTAGTCTATGCCCACGTGTTTGATCCTAAAGGGGAACTCCATCGCTTAACACCCCACGAACTTGGTCTTTCCTACCGTCATTGCGATCTTCCTAAAGATTGGATTTTTATTGGTGCTCGCTTGAAAGGACAAGCAGCGAAAGGACAAGAGATTCAGAAAAAAATGTCTTCCTTGCTTGCTAAAAGAGAGCATACTCAGCCTGTTACATCTCGAACAGGGGGCAGTACATTTGCTAATCCAGAAGGCACAACAGCTTGGGAGCTCATAGAAAGGGCTGGTTGCCGAGGCCTGCAGAGAGGGGGGGCGATGATATCAGAATTACATTGTAATTTTATGATTAATACAGGTTATGCAACGGCTTCAGATTTGGAAATGTTAGGGGAAGAGGTTCGACAGCGCGTATTTGCTACAACAGGGGTGGAGCTGCGGTGGGAGATTGAAAGAATAGGAAATAGAGTTGAGTCTGTAGGAGAAAAGGTGACGTGAAGAAAAAAGTTGTTGTTTTAATGGGTGGATTTTCAGTTGAAAGGGAAGTTTCCCTCACCAGCGCTCAAGGTGTTTTACAAGCCCTTCAAGAATTAGGTCATGAGGCCATTCCTCTTGATGTAACCCGAAACATGGGGGACCTTGTTGAAAGTTTGCGGGCTCATACGCCTGATGTGGTGTTAAATATTCTTCATGGAAGATGGGGCGAGGATGGATGTATCCAAGGTCTCTTAGAAATGATGGATATTCCCTACTCTCATTCAGGTGTTTTAGGCTCAGCCCTTGCGATGAATAAGGTTGTTGCGCGCAAGATTTGTGAAATTCATGGTATCCGCATTTCAGAAGGGTATGTGGCTAAGTTTTCTGATGTTTGTGCAGGACGTGTTATGACTCCACCTTTTGTGATTAAACCCATTGGGGAAGGGTCAAGTTTGGGGGTTCATATTGTTTTAGATGGGAAAACGCCCCTTCCTAAACCTGAGGAGTGGGTCTTTGAGGATGACATTCTTGTCGAACGGTATATTTCTGGCCGTGAGATTCAGGTTGCTGTGCTTGATGGTAAAGCCATTGGTGCCATAGAGATTCGACCACACAGTGGATTTTATGACTATGAGGCAAAATATACGGATGGAAAAGCCACCCATCTTATGCCTGCCCCTATTCATGAGGAAGCTTATGCTCAAGTTCTTGCGTGGGCAGAAAAAGCACACAAGGCGTTAGAGTGTCGGGGTGTGAGCCGATCAGATTTTCGATACGATGACACCAAGGGTGAGCCTGGTCAGCTCTATTATCTTGAAACAAACCCACAGCCAGGCCTGACCCCTTTGTCCCTTGTTCCTGAAATTGCAGCCCATGCAGGGATGTCTTATTCACAGTTGGTGCAGTGGATGATAGAGGATTCTTCATGCCATCGATGAAAGTTTATCACCATCGTTCTTCCGAACGGAAAAAAGCGCAGAGATCTTCTCTGCAGAGGCTAGGGGTTCGCCGTTTACCTCCTGTTGTGGTGGTTATGGGCCTTTTTGTTCTTTTTCTGTGGGGGTATCTTTATAATACTACTCTTACTTCAAGCCTCTCCAATAGTGTTAATACAGCAATGGCTTGCATGGGTTTTACACTTGAGGACGTGATTGTAGAAGGACGTATGCGAACAAATAAAGAGCAAATATTAAAGACATTAGCGTTGAAGAGGGGCATTCCTCTTCTCTCTATTAATCTTTTTGAGGCTAAGGGCAAACTGGAAAAACTTTCGTGGGTAAAGGCTGCACGTGTAGAGAGACGATTTCCTGATACTCTTTTTATCCGAATTTCTGAAAAAGACCCTGTTGCGATTTGGCAGAATCGAAACAAAACCTATCTTGTTGATTACGATGGAGAGCTCGTAGAAACAAAAGAAGCAAATAAGTACAAAGAATTATTGCTTGTAACGGGCCATAAAGCCCCAGATCACGTGGGTAAACTTATCACTTTGCTTGATAAATTCCCTGAAATTAAAGCCCGCGTGACAGCTGCTACTCACCTAAGATCAATGCGTTGGGATATAAGACTTGATGGTAAGGTTGATATTAGGTTACCAGAAAAGGAAGCGGAACGTGCTTTAGAATATCTTCTGGTGCTTGAAAACCAACATCACTTGATGGAACATGAGATTATGACAATTGATATGCGTTTGCCTGATCAGTTAATCTTGCGTTTAACCCCAGAGGCTATTCAGAAAAAAATTAACACAGGCAAAGATGCTTAAGAGGATTTGAGAGAAAAGTCATGTGGAGTTGGAAACAATACCCTTCACGAATGCGAGGGGGTTTAATTGCGGCTCTAGATGTCGGATCATCAAAGGTTTGCTGTGCCATTGCTCAAGTGCAGGGTGGAGGATCTTTTGAAATTTTAGGTTTTGCTCAACAGCTTTCAAATGGTGTTAAGGCTGGGGTTGTTATCGATATGGAAGAGGTTATAACCTCCATCGTAAACGCAGTCCATGGGGCTGAAAAAATGGCAGGGGTAACCATTCGAGATGTGATCGTCAGCGTCAATGGATCCCAGCTTAAATCTGTTAATTCTGCTGTGGAATTGAATGTCTCAGGGCACCCTATTAATGATATGGATATTCATAAAGTTCTTTTGCAAGCAAAAGTTGTGCAGACAGACCCTTCTCTTCAAGTTCTTCATACCTTTCCTACAGGTTATATCCTTGATGAGGCCAAGGGTATCAGAGATCCACGCAGAATGTCTGGGGATAGGTTGTCCGTTAATATCCATACCCTCCTGGGAAAATCGAACTCTCTTTATAATGTAAGTACTTGCGTGGCAAGAAGCCACTTAGATGTCGTGAGCCTGGTCGCAGCTTCTTATGCTTCCGGCTTGGCGTGTCTTGTAGAAGATGAGATGGAGCTTGGCGTTATTCTGATTGATATGGGAGGAAGCACGACTTCTTTTGCCGTTTTTCATGAGGGTCAATTACGCTATACGGAATGTATCCCTATTGGAGGCATGCATGTGACAATGGATATTGCTCGATGTTTTTCGACGACACTCATTCACGCAGAGCGTCTAAAGACCCTGTATGGCAGTACCACTCACTCGGTAGCAGATGACCGAGAAATGATTGTTGTGCCTTTGGTAGGTGAGAGGCGAGGAGAAGGAACCAATCAGATGCCAAGATCTGCTCTTGTTTCTGTGATTAAACCACGTATAGAAGAAATATTTGAATATGTTCGAGATCGACTTATAAAAGCAGGCGTTGATCCCTTTTTGGGTAGACGGGTTGTGTTAACCGGAGGTGCGAGTCAGCTTGCAGGTGTTAGAGAAGTTGCGACATTGATTTTGGGAAAAAATATTCGTCTTGGAAAACCCATTCATCTCACATCTCATGAATTGTCACACAATCCATCTTTCTCTACATGTGCAGGTCTTTTATCCTATGGAGAGACAGAACATATGGCTTATCTACAAACGCGGCCACAAACGCGCTCTAAACGCGCTGTTATGCAAGTTACGTCCCTTTTTAAGAAAATTTGGTGATGGTTTTTTGGGACATTATGTGATCATATATCGTATATTAGCGTTAAAAGCGACGACACGGTCGTCATTGCGAGGAGCGTTAGCGACGTGGCAATCCATCTTTTCTAGCGTTTTTTGGATCGCCACGCCCTCTCCGAGGGCTCGCGATGACGGCTGGGGGTACGATTGTCCAGGTGTGTTTTATAGCATTATCGTCTTGTTTATAGGTTATATTTTCCTTAAGTTGACGCCTATGTGCTGTGGTGGGAATGACAATCGTCTGTAAGAAACATGGTAACTTGGAACTAACAATGGATATATAAACCATAAAGCGATGAAGGAGATTTAAACATGACTCAACATGAAGAAAAAAAAGAACTGAAGCCCCGTATAACCGTTATTGGTGTTGGGGGAGCGGGAGGAAATGCCGTCAACAATATGATTCGAGGTGAATTGCAGGGCGTAAAGTTCATTGCTTCCAATACGGATGCTCAAGCTCTGACGTTGTCCTTAGCAGAAGCAAAGCTTCAATTAGGCTTTCAGGCGACTCAAGGTCTTGGTGCTGGATCTCATCCGGAAGTAGGAAAGGCATCGGCTGAAGAAAGCATTGAAGAGGTTCTTGCTCAAATCGAAGGGAGTAACATGCTCTTTGTTACAGCGGGAATGGGTGGAGGAACAGGAACAGGGGCTGGCCCTGTGATTGCTAAACATGCACGGGAAAAAGGCATTCTCACCATTGGTGTTGTGACCAAACCCTTTCACTTTGAAGGCACGAACCGTATGCGTACCGCTGAGCGTGGCATTGAAGAACTCCAGCAATATGTTGATACACTCATTATTATTCCTAACCAAAATCTTTTCCGTGTTGCTAATGAAAAAACGACCTTTGCGGATGCCTTTAAAATGGCAGATGATGTCCTTTATTCAGGTGTTCGTAGTGTCACGGATTTGATGATGAAGCCAGGACTTATCAACCTTGACTTTGCTGATGTACGTGCCGTGATGGGTGGTATGATGGGGAAAGCCATGATGGGGACAGGAGAAGCTCAAGGAGAAGGCAGGGCTATTGAAGCTGCTGAAGCTGCCATTTCGAGCCCTCTGTTAGATGACGTCTCCATGCAAGGTGCAAAAGCTGTTCTCATCAACATCACTGGCGGCCTTGATATGACGCTTTATGAGGTCGATGAAGCTGCCAATTGTATTCGTGCAGTTGTGGATCCGGACGCTCATATCATCTTTGGTTCGACATTTGATGAAACATTGAAAGGGGGAATGCGTGTTTCTGTTGTTGCAACAGGTATTGATGCACAAGGAGTCGTTGCAAACAAATCTTATAGTTCCCAGCTTGAGAAGGAAAGAAACACCGCATCTGCTCTTGGAATGAATCATTCTTTTGAGCCTCTTGAAAATAATCAACAAGACGCATTCGGTGTTGAGCACGGTGTTGAAAAACCTCTTGTAAAATTAAATGAGGAGAACGAGCCCTCTCCCCTCTATGGTGCATTCCCAGAAGAGAGCCCTGAAGAGCAATACGCTGCTGGAAACGAGGAAAAGCGTCCATTAAGCTGGGTGGATCGTCTGATGGGTCGTAAGGATCAACCAAATCGTGTGCAAGAAGCTGCTAGACGGCCCCATCTTCAAACGACGCCCCAACCGAAAATTGAGCTTGATAGTGATGCCGACAATGAGTCCATCGAAATTCCAGCCTTCTTAAGGAGACAAATCAATCGGTAAAGAAAAAGATGTTATCTTTAAATGAACTTTGATGATTTGAATTTTTTTCAGCAGTTAAAGAAGCAGTTACACTTTTTATCGCAATTTTAGCTTCTTGTTGGAAGGTTAGGAATGTTACTAAAGGCACGCATTGAAACAAAGCTTTGCAAAGCTTTTGCTCCCTCTTCTTTAATTGTGGAGGATGAATCCCATCTGCACGTTAACCATGGAAACTATCATCCCAACGGTGGGAGCCATTTTCGGGTCAGAATTGTTTCCCTTGCTTTTAGAGGACACAGTCGTATAGAGCGCCATCAAAAAGTATATAATTGCCTTGAAAAAGAGCTTAAGGAGGGGGTGCATGCCCTTTGTTTAAAAACGCTTTGTCCTGAGGAGGTGGAACCAGGCGAACTTGCGTAATTTGATGGCGGTGTTGGCGAAGAATATCCATTCGAAATCCATGAATAAGAAAAGATTGCCCTACTTCTGGAATTTCGCGTGTTTCGTGTAAAACTAAGCCGGCCAAAGTGGCGGCATGCTCATCAGGCAAGTTCCAACTAAACAACCGATTGAGATCTCGAAGCGTTACGGTGCCATCAACCACATAGCTCCCATCAGGGGCTATTCTGACGCCAGGAATTTCCACATCGTGTTCATCTACGATTTCACCAACGATTTCTTCCAAAATGTCTTCAAGAGTAACCATCCCCTGAAGGTCCCCATACTCATCAATAACAACTGCAAAATGTTCTCGCCGTTCTCGAAAAGCAGCAAGCTGAGAGAAAAGGGTTGTGGTTTCAGGAATAAACCAGGGGGGGCTGGCGATCTTTTCAATATCCAGCTTCTCTACATCCCTTTCATGAATTTGTACGGCCCTCAACAAATCCTTAGCATGCAGAACGCCCACAATGTTATCTGGGTTTTCTTTCCAAACAGGAATACGCGTATAAGGAGCCTGTAATACTTGCTCAACAATTTTTTTATTTGGCAAGTCAATATTAATCATAAACATAGTCTTACGATGCCGCATGATTTCAGTTACTTCAACAGTTGTTAAGTCTAAAATACTCCTCAACATGGATCGTTCGTACTCGGCTTCACCTGACGAACCAGCATGCAGCTCAATCGCACCTCGCAGCTCTTCTGCAGAAGCGGCTTCTGACGCATCATGTTTGATTTTAATCCCTAAAAGGTGGAGCGATTGTTGGGCTAAAAAGTTAATCGCCTTTGTTAAAGGCGTCATGAGCGTGAGCAGAGGCTTAAAAAAGGGGGCGAAAGCAATCGCCACCCGATCAGGGCATGTATAAACATACATTTTTGGGAGTACTTCCCCATAAACCGTAATCAGTGCCCCCATACCAACAGCGGCATAAAGAGCCCCCATAGCCCCAAAAAAATAGGTTAAAATCCCTGCAGCAAGTGCGGTCACTAGTGTGTTAAACCATGTGTTTAAAAGAATAATCGTACTGATAAAGCCCCCTATATGGGCTTGTAAGTCTAGCACAACGGATGCTTTATGATTTCCCTTTTTAGCCAAATGGTAAAGGCGCACGCGAGAGGCTGCCAAAACAGCAGCTTCTGATGCTGAGCAAAGCGCTGAGAAAAAAATCAAAACAATGACGGCTAATAAAAAAAGAATCAAATAGAATAGGTTCATCACCCCTCCCAAGAACACCTCTGCCTGATCTTAGCTTTTTTGGAGATTTTTGTCACTCTGAAATCAACACACATAAATGACGTTATTCTCCAGGGCCTTGGCCTAGAAATAATTCGTCTCTCCAAGGCCGTCATTGCGAGGAGCATCAGCGACGTGGCAATCCACAAAAATGGTTCCGTTTCAACGGCTTATGGATTGCTTCGCTACGCTCGCAATGACGATGGGGGGAGTCCTTTTATTTCTAGGCCATCGCCCTGGTTATTCTCAACTTAATTTTAGGAGTGGGTTAATTTTAAGTCCTTGAGAGCCCTACTGTTTAATGATCAGTATTCTGTTGGAGTCGATAAAGGCCAGTCAGTGTTGTTTCTTCTATAATATGCCCCATCATGGCTTTTTTAAGTTCATCCTTTGTCGCCCCCTTCTGCAACTCTAATTCTGTGTTTAGTGCATAGAGGGTGAAGTGATAGTGGTGTGTCCCACTCGGAGGCATAGGCCCACCATAGGCTAGTTTTCCCCAACTGTTTTTTCCTAATCGTATATCTGATGGAAGGTTTTTGCCTCCTTCCTCTATGTGATCTAAAGTAGATGAAATATGATAGAGGATCCAATGATCCCAAGTTCCCATTGGCGCATCGGGATCATCACAAATAAGGGCTAAAGAACGCGTTCCTACGGGAACGTTTGTCCAACTCAGTGGTGGAGATAGGTCTGTCCCTTCCCCTGTATGCTGACGGGGTATATAGCCATTATGTGTAAAGCTCGTACTTTCAAGTTTCATGGGTTGTTTCTCCTGAGTTTTATTATTTAAATTTGTGGGAAAGTTAACCGCTAAAACATAGGGGGTTAACAGTACAAACTGAGTGATTATACTTAAAATCAAGCCACTTAATGTTTGAGAGAGTCTCCCCATCCTGATTCCTTTTCCTATCCTTACCTTAACATCATGGAAGGCACCAAGGACAGTGACGATACTCTTGGCACTTTACATTTTCTTGTTGTTCTTCATGGATGAGAAGAAACATGCATAGGCTACCCAAACAAGAAACGCCATAAGGGCAATAGAATCGCCTGTGAGTAAGAGTTCTCTTGCTTCTATAGGTGGATATGGTTCGATATTCGTTATGGATAGCGCTAGCGTTGCTGTTTGGAGAGGAAAAATTAACATTAGGAAAAAAAAGGAAAGAGTATGATTGGAATTTTTCATATAGGGTCGCCTCCTGAGTATTCTTTTTATAACTCCTATGTTCAGTAAAACACGCTCTAACCATTTTGTGAACCCCATTATGCACAGTGCCAATTAAAAAAGTATACCCAAAATTAAAGATTGTCAGAGCACTACAGGGCCTTGGCCTAGAAATAAAAAGACCCCGCCGCGTTGTCATTGCGAGGAGCGCTAGCGACGTCGCAATCCACAAAAATGGTTCCGTTTCAACGGCTTATGGATTGCTACGCTACGCTCGCAATGACGATGGGGGGAGTCCTTTTATTTCTAGGCCATCGCCCTGAGAGCACTATAGTGTTTTGAGTTTAAGAGTTTACACTCTCAAACTGTCATGCTGGGCCCTGTCCCTTGGCTCGTGGCGGGGATTGTTTCAGCATCTCATTAAAAGCATCGCATAGATCCTGAAACAAGTTCCAATACTGTTCATTTAAGAAAACATAGAAATGATTATCCCCCTTTATTGTCATCCCCGCGAAGGCGGGGATCCAACATAACCATCTGGAATCAATCAATTTTCCTATGGATTCCCGCCTTCGCGGGAATGACACTTTTAATTTAACAGAATAATAAATTAACTAGAATGAACAGTATTGGAAACAAGTTCAGGATGACACCACCGGTAGGTTAGTAGACAAACTTAGAGTAACAACGCACTCGTACCATGATCGTGAACATCTCACCACCTCAGGGGGGAAGAATTACATCATGAACAGCCCTCTAAAGCATATTCTTTGGATTAAAGCCAATGGTGACCGTTTTCCACTGATCATAGCGGTCGAGAGGGAGCTTGAGGGGGCTGCATTTCGGGTTTTGAACCGCTCTTTTAGCACTCTCAGCAAGAGCACGCATGTGGGGATTACTTATGGGTTTGCTTGTTTTGATAACCACAGCTGACCGAACGGTTGCATCTGGATTGATTTCAAGCTTTATATCCACATTAAGATCTTTCCCATCTTTTGCGCCAGCGGGTACGTTCCAGCACTGTTGCAGTTGGCGGCGAATGAGATCCAGCTCCGTAATTGAAAGTTCCCCAATATTGTTTGCGGCTTGATCAGCCGTTGAGTTTTCATCTTGCTCCGGCTGGGTAGGGCCGTCAGAGGACGATTCTGTCTTCTCAATATTATTCAAAAGAGACATAAAGTTCTTTTGTTTCTTTTTCTTGGGCTTGTCCTTCTTTTTTTTCTTTGGTTTATCTTTTTTCTTTTCTTTAGGTTTTTCTTCCTTTGGTTTTTCTTCCTTTGGTTTTTCTTCTTCTACGGGTGCCAAAAGATCATCCATGGTCAATTCAGGCTCAGGGTCAGGTTTTTTTTCAGGCTCTGGCTCTGGTTCTGGGGTTTTTTCTTCCACAGGTGGGGGTTTGGGAGGTTCAGGCTTTTCCTTCGGCTCTTCCTTAGGTCCGTTTTCTTTGGGTTTCACTTTAAGGGCAGAGGCTTGGGTCACATCCGCAATATTAATGACTTCAATAGGAATGATGGGCGGTGGTTCAAGATCACGGCGAAATATATCAGGCAATCCTATGAAAAGTAAAAGGATAACAAAACCATGTAAAAGACCTGAAAGAATTGCGCTATTACGCATGAAATTACTTGTCCGCTTTAACCTTAGGGGTTGAGGGAGGTTTACCTTGAGGGAGCTCAGATATCAGAGCCACTTTTGTAAAACCTGCAGAATTGATAGCTCCCATGATTTCCATGACTTGTCCGTAAGAGATTCCCTTGTCGCCTCGCACATAAATACGGGCTTCAGGATTAGAGCCGGTGATCGCAACAAGGCGAGGGACGAGCGTTTCAAGCTCAAGAGGGGTTTCTTGAAGATAAAGAATGCCTTTCCCATCTATAGTTACCGTAAGCGGATCCTCTTTCTCATTGAGGGCAGAGGCATTGGTTTTTGGCAAATCCACAGGTACACCAACCGTGAGCAGTGGGGCCGTAATCATAAAGACGATAAGCAACACAAGCATCACGTCCACGATGGGTGTCACATTAATTTCTGCAACAATATTAGCTCTTCGCCGTGTGCCTTTTGTGCGGGGACTGCCGCCTACTGCAAATCCCATGTTAATGACTTTCCTCAAGTTGACGAGAAATAATCGTTCCAAACTCACTTGCAAAAGAATCCAGGCGATTGGCATACCGATTGAGCTCGAGGGCTATTTTTTGATAAGCAATAACAGCTGGAATAGCGGCGACTAAGCCGACAGCTGTTGCAATAAGGGCTTCTCCGATGCCTGGCGCAACAACAGCCAGACTTGTGTTTTGTGCCGCGGCAATGGCTCGAAAGGTATTCATAATCCCCCATATGGTCCCAAAGAGCCCCACAAAGGTCGCTGTAGAACCAAGGGATGCTAAAAAGCCCATATGGCGCTCAAGCTTGTCCATTTCCCGGTTCATGGTGACTTGCATAGCCCGTTCAATGCGTTCTTGCAGGGTGATAGAAGAGCGAGCATTGGTTCCCATGCGCTTCCACTCTCGCATGGCTGCTGCAAAGACAGCGCTCATCGGATCGCGAGGGCGGTTGCCTATACGCTCAAAAAGAACATCTAAGGATCCCCCTGACCAAAAAGAATCTTCAAATTGGCTTGCGGAAGAAAAAAGAGTTTTAATGCGTATGGCTTTGTTAAAAATAATGGTCCACGACCAAAAGGAAGCCACAAGCAATCCAATCATAATTAATTTGACAACAGGGTCGGCGGACATAAAAAGACCCCATATGGATAGATTCTGGGTTATGGCGTCTGTTGCTATGGCAATACCATTAAGATCAGGCAAGGGTGTTGAAGGTGTAGGCATTCTTAATTTTCTCCAAAATGGGTCCACAAGGTATTTGCAAATACGGCATCTAGTCGAATGGGCTTGCCGCTGGGATTGACGCAAGCCAACACAACTTCAAGAGTTGCAATGATTCGGTCCTCACAAACAATGGTCTGGCTTACCTCAAGTCTGGCAAGTCCAGGTTTTTTGAAGCGAGTTCTCACTTCTAATACATCATTTAGGCGGGCGGGTGCAAGGCAATTCAGCAGGCATGACCTTATGACAAGACGCATTCCTTGTTTTTTGAGGGATGCGAGATCCCCTCCGATCGATCTGAGGGCTTCCGTTCGGCCCCGTTCAGCGAAGTTTAAGTAGTTGGAATGGTAGACAAGGTCATAACAGTCTGTATCTTCCGTGTATATTCGAATGGGGAGAGAGTGGCAGTTATTCATATGATACCCCTCATTCATTTTGCTCATCAAAAAGAGAGGGTTGTATTTGGAAAGGGGCTTTGAGGCCAAGAGCCTCATAAGCTCGCGGGGTGAGCATGCGCCCACGTGGTGTACGTTGAATGTGACCTTGTTGGAGAAGATAAGGTTCAATCACATCTTCAAGTGTATCCTTTTGTTCAGCCAAAGCCGCAGCCAGCGTTTCTAGTCCGACAGGTCCCCCTCCAAAGTGGTCAATGATGTGTTTAAGATAACGGTGGTCCATGGCATCCAAGCCATGTTTGTCCACTTCCAAATGGGTGAGGGCTCGGTCAGCCCCCTTAGCTGTAATCTCCGCATCCCCATCGACGACAACAAAATCCCTTATACGTCTTAAAAGCCTTAGGGCAATGCGGGGCGTTCCCCGAGACCGGCGCGCAATTTCTATGGCTCCTTCTTCCGACAGAGGCATTTGAAGAGCACGAGAGCCCCTTAACAAAACGGATTGCAGTTCTTCAGGTGTGTAAAAAATGAGACGAACAGGAATACCAAAGCGATCTCTGAGAGGTGAGGAAATCAGGCCTGATCGTGTGGTGGCTCCTACAAGAGTAAAGGGGGGCAAATCAATTTGAACAGATCGAGCGGACGGCCCTTCTCCAATCATGAGGTCCAGTTTATAATCTTCCATAGCTGGATAAAGAATTTCCTCAACGGCTGGATTTAAACGATGAATCTCATCAATAAACAGAACATCATAGGGCTGAAGATTGGTTAAAAGCGCAGCTAAATCGCCCGCTCGTGCGATCACTGGACCAGATGTGGACCTGAATCCCACGCCCAATTCACGCGCCATAATTTGAGAAAGGGTGGTTTTTCCCAGGCCTGGTGGGCCATAAAAGAGAACGTGATCCATAGCTTCACGCCTCGTTTTGGCAGCCTCAATAAATATTTTTAGATTCTTCCGAGCTTGGGCTTGTCCTACAAATTCCTCAAGTCGTTGAGGACGAAGGCTAATTTCAGGTTGATCCATATGTTCTTCAGAGTTTACAAGGCGAGTGGCGGTGGTCATGGGAGGGCCATCACATTAAAGTAATACTTGTGCCCCCCCTGTTGTGTCATCCCCGCGAAGGCGGGGATCCAACCATCATAAGCTCTCATATAAATCTTTCCAATCTGGGTTTGCTTTTGAAATTAACTTTAACTTCCAACTTCGATTCCATTTTTTAAGACACTTTTCTCGATGAATCGCATCTTTTACATCCCTATACGCCTCGACATACACAAGCTTGTTAACACCCTATTTTTCTGTAAAGCCCCGAACTAGCTTGTTTTGATGCTCGTAAACACGAAGGTGTAAATTGTTTGTAACGCCAATATACAATGTTCCGTTTGTTTGTGAACAGAGTATATAGACGTAATACATCATTATTAGATCTACCTCTTTTTGGATCCCCGCCTTCGCGGGGATGACACTGTAATGAAACCCTCATTTTTTAATGCGGTAGCTTTGATTATCATGTGCCACTCCTTGATAAAAGGCTAAGTCCCTGACGAATGAGGTCATTGAGGGGGGCTGTTTCTCCTAAATCCTGCTGTGCTTTATTAACTGCAGTCATGGCTTCAAAGCGCCGATATCCTAAGTTGACAAGAGCTGAGACTGCTTCTTGTACCATGGGGGTGGAAGAGGGGAGAGGATAAACGGTGGCCGTATAGGCAAGCTCCTTTGGTGTTTTGTCCTTCAATTCGGTGACGATGCGGCTGGCAAGCTTAGGTCCCACCCCATCAGCTCGAGTTAAAATGGCTTTGTCTTGAGCAGCAATGGCTTGATAAATATCTGTAGGAGAAAGGGCAGACAACAGTGCAAGACCCATACGCATTCCTACCCCTTGCACCGTTGTTAAAAGGCGAAAGCAGTCTTGCTCAGTTTGGTCTTTAAAGCCATAAAGGTGAAGGCTTTCCGCCCGCATGATTGTTTCAATAAAAAGGGTAGCCTGTTCCCCTTTCAGCCCAATGGTACTTAGGGTACGGTTGGAACAAGCAATGAAATAGCCCACCCCCCTCACATCCAGGATGAGGGATGTTTCACCTATGGTATCAATTACGCCTGCTAATTTTGCAATCATTTGCTATACTCCGTCCTTCCCTGCCTTCGCGAGGACGACCGGTGATGAGCGTGGCAAATGGCAATAGCTAAAGCATCAGCCGCATCCTGTGTCACTCCTCCGCTTTTTGGAAGCAAGTGGCCCACCATCATGGCGACTTGAGCTTTATCCGCATGTCCCACGCCGACGACACTTTTCTTGACCTTATTGGCAGAATATTCGGCAACATGCAGACCGGCTTGAGCAGGGGCAAGCAACACGACGCCTCGGGCTGTTCCAAGTTTTAAGGCAGAGAGGGGGTTTTTATTCATAAAGGTTTCCTCAACAGCGGCTTCATCTGGGCTATAGCGCTGAATAATATCTGTGAGCTGAGTATACAAGCTTAAAATGCGGGAGGAAAGAGGATCCTCGCTTTGAGAGGTTACAATGCCGTGATCAACATGGGAAAGGCTTGATCCCTCGCTGTCAATAATTCCCCATCCAGTGATGCGTAAACCAGGATCGAGGCCAATAATGCGCGTTTTCATGGGGTGCCTTTGTAAAATTTTACTTGCCGCTCGCCAATTTCTCCATAACTTCCTCGGGAATGTCAGCGTTCTCAAAAACGGACTGTACGTCATCGTTATCTTCCAACACATCCAACAATTTCATGAGAGAGGATGCCTTGTCTTCATCTACAGAGGCCATGGTTTGAGGTTTCCAAATCAGTTCGGCGCTTTCTGGATCACCAAATTTGGCCATGAGTGCATCACGAACACTTGCAAAATCTTCGAGAGAGCATTCGACTTCATGAGATTGCTCAGTTGATTCTATGTGTTGAGCGCCCGCCTCAAGGGCTGTTTCAAAAAGGGCATCATAATTAACTTTATCCTTTAAGTACCGGATGACTCCGATGCGGTCAAACATAAAGCTCACGCTATTGGTTTCGCCTAAGTTTCCGCCGAATTTTGTAAAGGCAGCACGTACTTCTCCCGCTGTTCGGTTTCGATTATCCGTCAAGGCCTCTACAATTACAGCGACGCCTCCTGGGCCATAGCCTTCATAGCGAACCTCGACATAGTCTGTGTTATCTTCGCCGCCTGCACCCCTCTTAATGGCTCGTTCCATGGTATCTTTCGGCATATTGGCAGCCCTTGCCGCAATGATGGCTTGTCTCAGGCGAGGGTTGGACTCCATATCCGGATTGATGCGCGCAGAGGTGGTCAGTTCGCGAATGATCTTTGTAAAAACCTTAGCGCGTTTGGCATCTTGTGCCCCTTTGCGGTACATGATGTTTTTAAATTGTGAATGTCCGGCCATGCTATCCTCGTTGAATGGGTGTATAGGATGAAATATGTTAGGTTTTTGTGAGAAGAGCAAGTCCCTTGTGTCGTGAAAAAGGTTAAGCGTATATCTCTCTGCGATGGGCTATGCGGAGAAGGTATAGTGTTTTGAGTTTAAAACGTTACAACAACCGCCGTTTGTTGTCATGCTGAACTTGTTTCCAATACTGTTCATTTAAGAAAACATAGCAATGATTATCCCCCTTTATTGTCATCCCCGCGAAGGCGGGGATCCAACATAACCATCTGGAATCAATCAATTTTCCTATGGATTCCCGCCTTCGCGGGAATGACACTTTTAATTTAACAGAATAATAAATTAACTAAAATGAACAGTATTGGAACTCGTTTCAGGATCTAAAGAGATGCTGAAACAATCCCCGCCTTCGCGGGGACAGGGCCCAGCATGACAGTTTGAGAGTGTAAACTCTTAAACTCAAAACACTATAAATATTGGACAAACGAGACACGGAAAAAGAAAGGGATTGGCCGCGGCGCAGCCCTAACTATTACCCATAAGTGCTTTTTACGTTATAAAATAAAAAAACTGCGTCATCCCGGAATTTAGGAAATCTTGAGCCGAAGGCCTAGATTTCCTTAATATCCGGGACCCAGAAAATTTTGTTTCAACGATTCCTGGGTCCCGGGTATTAAGAAAAACAAGAGCTTATTTACATTCGCTCTGTTTTTCTAAATCCCGGGATGACGCCACTTGGTTATGACTTGTGGGTAATAGTTAGGGCGCAGCCGAGGGTGAGGAGCTGATATCTGACATCTGATCACTGTCTTACCCCTTCACCCGCATCAAACGCCCTTTCTCCCGCTGCCAATCCCTTTCTTTTTCCGTGTCTCGTTTGTCCGATTTTTTCTTACCCGACGCAAGGCCAAGCTGGAGCTTAGCAATGCCACGCTCATTAAAATAAAGGGAAAGGGGTACAAGCGTCATACCCTTCCGCCGAATAGCGATTAAAAGACGATCCAGCTCTCGACGCCGCACAAGAAGTTTCCGTGGTCTTTTAGGGTTATGATTGAATCGACTCGCTTCGTTATATTCAGGAATAAAGGCATTAATGAGAAAGAGCTCGTCCTCTTCATCAGAGGCATAGGATTCGACGATGCTGCCCTTTCCTTGGCGCAACGATTTGACTTCACTACCAAAAAGCATAATACCTGCTTCTATTGTTTCTTCAATAAAGTAATCAAAGCGAGCCCTTTTATTCAGGGCGACTACTTTTTTTTCTAGTATCATTATGTTCTCGTAAAAACCTTAAGCGTGAGCGTGAATACAGACCCCTCACCCGCCGCAAGCGGCGACCTCTCCCACAAGGGGAGAGGTTTCCTTACTTCACACCTTACGTTTGTTTCACGTGAAACATTTGGAAGGATGGTAAGGACCACCTCTCCCCTTGTGGGAGAGGTCGCCGCTTGCGGCGGGTGAGGGGTATCAAATTTTCCACCTACCTTACGACCAAGGAATGGTGTAATGATAGAACTGATTCTTTGGAACATATAAAAGTTCTCCCAATGAGATGAGCATTAACATGACAATACCTTTATTTAATAAGCTCTACAAGGCCATACCGTATAGTCTATGTCTTATAACGCCTCTTCATGCCACTTCTGTTGATCAAGAGCTGAGGGCCTGTAAGCCAGCTCTTTTGTCTCAACTGAATGAGCAAAAGAGACTTGACGTGAGAGGATGTCCTGTTTCAGAAAAACTTGTTTTGTGGCTTGGAATATTAAGAGACCCAGAGCAATTCACCCCTAACGAGCTGATGTCCTTTCTTGATTCCCATGCCCATTGGCCTCACCATGATAAGCTCTGTAAAAAAGCGGAAGAAGCCATCAGTAATAAGGCATCTCCTGCTGAGATTATTGCATGGTTTGACAACTATCCTCCCCAAACACCTGAAGGGGTGCTTGTGTATGGAAAAACCCTTCTCTCTCATAAACAAAAACAAAAAGCCCTACAGGTGGTGGAAAATGCATGGAAAACCATGAGCTTTACAAACGCTCAAGAGAAAAAATTCCTCTCCCTCTTTGCTCCTCTCCTCCAGGGAAAACACTATCTTGCGCGCCTTGAATTCCTTTTGTGGGATGAAAATGTTGAAGAAGCCAAGCGGCTTTTGTCCCGAATTCCTGTACGTAGCCAAAAAATTGCCCATGCACGCATGGCATTTTTAGGGGGTAAATCAGATGCTTCTCAAAAAATGAAGGCTCTGCCCCCCAAGCTGCGCCATAATGAGGGACTTGTCTACGAATTGGCGAAATGGCACCGTAAAAGAGGTGATTTTAAGGAAGCTCAACACCTCTTAATAAAAGCCCCTATACAGGCAACTCATGCCCAAAAATGGTGGAAAGAACAAAATTATATTGCGCGTGAATTAATAGCGCTTGGGGAGTATAACGCTGCTTATCAGGTTGTAAAAAATCATAAGGTTAAACCCGGCGTTGACGCATTCGCCGAGGCCGAGTGGCTTATGGGATGGCTTGCCTTACGGTTTTTGGATAAACCGGATACCGCCCTCCAGCACTTTAAAACCCTCAGCGCCCATGTTAAAGGCGCAATTAGCAAATCTCGGGGGACATATTGGGTGGGGCGGGCTTATGAACAAAAGGGAGACATTGCTCTTGCTCAAAAAGCTTATGCTAAAGCTGCTCTCTATAAGACAACTTACTATGGTCAGTTGGCAGCGGCAAAAATTAAGCAAAAACCATTTCCCACTTTAGCCGCCGCTCCACGGGCTAAAAAAGAAGAAAAGCAAAGGTTCGCGCAAAATGAATTGGTCAAGGCAGCCCATATTTTGAAGCGTCTTGGCAGTGCGGCAAATCACGAATTGAGCAAGTTCCTGCTCCATATCGCGGATAAATCAAAAACGAGAGCGGAGAGAGAGCTCAGCGTTCAGTTGACCCATACCCTTTCCCCACAAGACGTTGTGTGGGCTGCAAAAAAGGCGGGTTATAGTGAGCCTGTTCTGTTGAAAATAGCCTATCCGACTTACTCTATCCCTCGAAAAGGGCAAGAGATCCCCGAAGCACCTCTTGTGATGGCCGTTGCTTATCAAGAAAGTCGTTTTATCCCTTCCGCTCTCAGTACAGCCGGAGCTATGGGGCTTTTGCAGTTACTGCCAACAACTGCGGCTCATGAAGCAAAACGCTTGGGCATTTCTCATAGAGAGAGCAAACTTTACGATCCCCAACATAATCTGATCTTGGGATCTGCCCATCTGTCGCGTCTTTTAAATAATTTTATGGGTTCCTATATTTTACTCGTTGCTGCTTATAATGCAGGTCCCACACCTGTTCGACGGTGGATCAAAGAGTTTGACGATCCCCGTCGTAGTGGGGTGGATGTCATTGATTGGATTGAACGGGTGCCCTACGCGGAAACACGCAACTATCTTATGAGGGTCCTTGAAAATGTAACAAATTACCGCAGCCTTCACCTCCACCCTAAGAAAACATTGGTGGATGATTTAAAACGGTGAGTATACCCCTCACCCCCTTTGGGCACCTCTCCCATAAGGGGGGAGGTCGCAGCAACGCTGCGAGGGAGGGGTCATTCACGAGGACATGATCCATACATTAGGGGAAAAAAGAAAAAAAATGGTCGACTATTTAATCTTCGTTTCTTTAAAATCAACGTGCTTACGGACTTTGGGGTCGTACTTACGCATGACTAATTTTTCTGTTAGCTGCCGAGGATTTTTCCTTTTTACATAAAAAAAGCCTGTACCCGCTGTGCTTTCCATTTTAATCGTAATCGTATTTTGCTTTTTTGCCATTGACTTAATCCATTTCAAATAATTAAGGGTAACATACTAATTTCGTCCTATTTGTCAAGCCTTAAGAACCAGATCCGCTCAAAAGTTCAACCCGTTCCAAAGTACCACGGACTTTTACGCCATCATTTTCAATAACATACTGTTTAATAATACCATTAGGAAGCAATTCTTGAGTTGTAACATAGATAGGCTCATAGGCCGTTTCTCCAAGGCCATAGACAGCAAAACGTACGGGCCAAAAAGGTTGGTTAGCAAACTGATGAGCATCCTCAACGGTGGGGTTGCCCGCCACCACTTTTTTCGCCCCCATGAACGTATTGATTTCCGAAGCGCCATCCACGCTGCTGCCATCAAAAACAATGCTGGGAAACATATGCTCACCTGCCTGAGCCATTGTCAAAAGACCTTTGGTCTGTTGAACAGGGAAGAGAACACCTTCTGGAAGCTGTAGCGTTTTTTGTTCTGGCTTTTGGTAAATAGCTTGAGTAAGTTTTCCTCTGTGCTCTGCCATCCCTCGGATGTCTTCAACAAGCTCATCATCTATTTTACGAAACGCATTAAATTTGAAAACAGACCCATTATCCGCTTCCCATGTCACATAACCCCATCTTATGTGCTCAACAGAGCCATTATCTTGATAGCGCCATATTTCAGATAACTGTTGAACCGTCCACCCTCCACAAACCTTATTAAATTCCAGCATCATGGTTCCCCGCACATCAGACACACTGCCACGTGGGTCCGGACGACCAAGCATTGTTATGGTATAATAGGCTCGGTGAGGCTGGAGGTCTATAGCAGCAGCTTTAAGGACAAACGGCACAAAAAATCCAATACTAACAACAAAACATGCGAAGAGTCGCACCATATCCTCCATACCACTTAAGAGATTAAGTAAACCTATTATACTTTAATTTAGAAAATTTTCACGAAGAAATTATAAAGCGATAACAAATAGATTGGACAGGCATTGACATACCCAGGCAAGGGCTTGATAATAGACTCTTCGCCTTTCAAGGTTCGGGAGCGTTGCACATCGGGCTCACCACTCATGCGCCTGCCCGAATTCTTGAAGTGCTTCGCGTATAAGACAAAAGTTTAAAATTGGAGAAATAACATGACCCTTGAGATTTGTTTTGAAAAACCATCAAATCAAAAAATCCTTTGCCTTGGTGTTTACGAAGGCAATGAATTTCTTTCTCCGACAGATGCTTGGGATAAAAAACTCAATGGATTTCTACAACAAGCGATTAATAATTCAAAATTTAAAGGTAGCCTTGAACAGACATTAACTCTCTTTGCACCCGATGGGTCTCAACTTATCATTCTGGGTCTGGGAATGAAAAAAGATCAAAACGAACTTCAATGGCAAAAAATTGGGAGTTCTCTTGTCGAAGCTCTAAGAGCTTCTCCCACAGACGAAGGTGCGGTTGAAATCCATAGTCTTGAAGGGTGTGACACAGCACAAGTTCTGAGTAATATAGCCCTAGGTGCCCTTTTGAAATCCTGGAGATTTGAAAAGTATTTTACAACAAAAAAACCAGAAGAGCTCTTTTCCCTTAAAAAAATCACTTTTTTAACCCTGGATTTTGAAGACTGCAGGAAAGCCTTTCAACATCTTGAATCTATTACTGAAGGCGTTTTTTTAACCCGTACTGTTATTACTGAGCCAGCTAACGTTATTACCCCTGAATCTCTTGCACACATCGCTGAATCCCTTAAAAAGGAAGGTGTCGTTGTTGAGACTTTAGAAGAGAAAGAAATGAAAATCTTGGGAATGAATGCCTTATTGGGAGTAGGACAAGGGAGTCACAAGGACAGCAAACTCGTGATCATGCGTTGGGAGGGAGGACCGAAAAGCGAAGCTCCCTTAGCTTTTATAGGGAAGGGCGTTACCTTTGACACCGGTGGCATCTCCATTAAACCCGCGGCTAATATGGAAGAAATGAAATATGATATGGGGGGCGCTGGTGTTGTTATTGGCCTTATGAAAACCCTTGCTCTCCGAAAAGCAAAGGTGAATGCAGTAGGCGTTGTGGGACTTGTGGAAAACATGCCCTCTGGATCGGCCCAAAGACCGGGTGATGTCGTGACCTCAATGTCAGGCCAGACTATTGAAGTGATTAATACGGACGCAGAAGGGCGACTCGTGTTAGCCGATGCCTTATGGTATGCCCAAGATCGATTCAAGCCAAAGCTAATGATTGATCTTGCAACACTAACGGGTGCGATTGTTGTTTGCTTAGGAAGTGAGCGCGCTGGCCTTTTTACATCCCATGAGGATTTAGCAAAAAAGCTAACGAATGCGGGGGAAAAAGTGGGTGAGCTATTATGGTCGCTTCCCCTTGATGATGCTTATGACAAAGAGATTAATAGTGACATTGCTGATATGAAAAATATAGGGGGCCCACGTGGTGGCGGTGCGATTACTGCGGCTAAATTTTTACAGCGCTTTACCAATCGTGTTCCCTGGGCCCACATAGACATTGCGGGGGTGACCTGGACACAGAAAGACCTGCCAACTTGTGTAAAGGGAGCCACTGGCTTTGGGGTACGACTTCTTGACCGATTTGTGGCAGAAAATTATGAGGGGAGGCAGTAGTCAGTGTGCAGCAACCAGAAAATCCTTATTAAGGCAATATCTGATTACTGTTGATATGATAACTGAAATCGCCTTTTACCATCTTACAACATTGCCTTTGGAACGTGCGTTGCCGCGCCTTCTTGAGAAAATACTCCAGGTCAAGAAACGTGCCATTATCCTATGCACTAGTGAAGATAGACTGAACTATCTTAATGGAGCCTTATGGACACTTGGAAAATTGAGTTTTATCCCCCATGGCAGTGCGAAAGAAGGATATGAGGAAGATCAACCTATTTGGCTCACAACAAAAGACGAAAATCCTAATGGCGCCCAATTTCTGATCTTAACAGAAGGAGCTGAAGCCCCTACCCTTTCCACCTACGAGCGGTGCCTCGATCTATTTGATGGCAATGATGAGGAAGCCATTGCACAGGCTCGTAAGCGCTGGACAAGTTATAAAAACCAAGGCTATACAGTGACCTATTGGAAACAAACAGAATCCGGTTCATGGGAAAAAGGAGCCTAATCCACCTAAAACCCCTTGTCTTATCAGCAAAAATGAAAAGAACCCTGCTGCTTTTTTCCTTGAGCTCTACGCTTGCTTCTTGTCAATAGGGTCTGTATAAAAACAACAGGTGCCCGTAGCTCAGCAGGATAGAGCACAAGATTCCTAATCTTGGGGTCGGAGGTTCGAATCCTCTCGGGCACGCCAGAGTTTTCAAGGGGTCGTGAGATTTCACAAAAGTCTTTTTAAGTTTAGGTAAGCATATGGTAAGCAAATTCGAAAAAGTCGAGCAACTTTATTTCTCTCCTTAACGCTGTAAAAATGGCACAAGAAAGATAGGCCTTGATCTAGATTTTCCTCTGTCACGTTACTTCAGCACACCTCTTCCATAAGTGTTGCTATCAAGGACGTGGTTCGTTAATAATCAAACCTGATAAGAATACATAAATTAATAACAGGGAATGATATCCTTGAGCCAACGGAAAATAACTCATAGGACGTATTTTAAGACGTCTTTGATTTTGATCATGAGCATTCTTGGAATGCTTTATGTCTTATTTTCCTATTATCAAATCACTCAAAATATAAAAAGCCACAACCAAACCCTATTGTTACAAGAACAAAAAGAAGTTGCTGAAGCTTTTCATCACTTTCAACAGTTTTTGAGTTTAACAGAATCTCGGTTGCTGAATTCTCTTAACAAGCCAAAGGCTATTCCTGCCATCCTTGCGGGAAAGATTGAGCAATTGGTGGGTGGGCGCTTTCCAGAAATTGAGAGTCTGACCTTTATTCCAACTGCGGACCTTTCCAGTAACTATACAAGGCTTGGGAAAAATTTACTTACCAAGGATAAGGCAACCACAGAGAGCACAGGCATTACATCTCTGGGAGATGGCACATTTAAACTGATTAAAACTCTTTATGACGGTGATAAAAAAGGCTTTGGCATACTGCAATCTACATTTTCGTTGGCTTCCCTTTTGTATAGGAATTTTTCGGAAGGTGAGATAGACATTATTCAGGATAAGGAGAAACCCTTAAATAAAGAGTATTCCTCTTTTAAAATTCCCGATCTTCCCTATATCTTTGTCTTGAAAAGAGAGCCTTCTTCCTTTTTACAGTTTCTTTGGGATCCAATTCTTTTGAGCTTCTAAATTTGGAAGATCTTGCAGGATGACTTCACACCAGAGTTGGCTTTGGGCATCCTCTCCTCAATTTGGGGTATGGCTTCTGAAACCCAAAAGCAGAGCTGGAGGGGGAACAATTTTCAATCTTCTGTTGTTAAACAAAGCGCTCTATCATCGGGCCTGCCTACCACAAAGGATGAACTCATAAGAGCTTACGAAGAACTTTGCGAGGAATTTCTTGCAGAAATAGGCAAGTATAAGCTATCTATCCAATGAAAAAGAAATGTGAAAAATGAGGGGCCAAGGCGACCCCTCATCCTTCAAATCCACAACTCCCAGGCTTAATTCACGCCCTCATCCAGGAGTTTTTCAACCTTATCTCTCAACTGTTGAGTCTTTAAAATTAGTACTCCCAGTTGTTCAACAATATACAACAAATATTGACTTTCTAATTCACGTCCATAAATCAATGACCCAAGGGCAAAGTTTTCTTGAACTTGAATAATGAATTTCAATTGCTGGTATTCCTGGGATAATTGCTTGAAAAAATCCGCTGATGCGGGTAGCTTGCTTAAAGCCATGGTATGCTCCTTATGTGTGTAAGGGGTTATTGTGGTCAGCTGTATACGGGTGTTGAAAGCGCCCGTATGCGGCGTTAGAAAAAAGTATAGCAGGTTTGTTCCGGCTGGGGAATAGATTTTTCACAGAAAAAATTGAGAAGAAATGTGTTCAATTTCAATTAATTGTTGCAAAATACTTTTTCCACCACACCACTTATTTAACTCCCTTGGAACGTAAGTCTGTCGCCTCTTAACTGGTTGGCGTTTTATTGAACAAGGCGTCTAAAGCTATTGAGCTTGCCAACATCTCTTCAGAGTAGATCGTTTTTTTTACTCCACTCGCGCTAATCAGCGATAAAAACAACTGCTTTTTTGATTTTGTAACAGCTTTAAATACTTTTAATTTTTGGTTTAGTTGCTCAGAATAGCGTTTATCAATGGCAAATGGAGATTGTGTGTATTTAATTTCACAAATCGTTATGGCATCATCATCACGGTCAAAGAGAAGATCAATTTGAGCCCCTTGATCGGGTTCTCCATCGTCTTTTTTAGATGGAGCGTACCGCCAGGCATAGGGAATTGCTGTCGGACTGAGGCGGAGCCCGTGGCTGATTTGCGGAATATGTTTATAACAAAGAGATTCGAAAGCGTATCCTACCCAGCTATTCCAAGCTGGCGTGTTTTGAAGATTTTCCCAATATCCAGCTCTCATTCCTTTCTCTAAGAGAGAATCTTTAATAGGCTCAAGCCACTTAAAATAAAAAAGACTATATTCATCAATTAGTTTGTAATAAATTCCCTTTTTTTTATGCAAGAATGGCTTCACACGCAAGATAAAACCAGCGTTTTCGAGATCTGACAACCATTCGACGATACGGCCCCCACTCGACAGATATGATAGCTTTCTTGTAATTTCTTCTTGGCCAATGCCGTAAGGGTACTGGGAGATGAGACGCGTAAGGTCAATATGTGTTTGCGACTCTTCGAAGAGGGTCGCATATAAGTTCGGAAACTCTTTTATAAGAAAACCACTGTCTTTAAAAGCAAGTTTTTCCACATTTTGTATAGCAGATAAACCTGGTTCAATCTGGGAAAGGTAAAAGGGGATTCCTCCCAACACCATATATAGATGCGCTATTTGCTGCTGATTTAGCTTGATCTTAAGTGAGGACAAATATTCTTGAGTTTCCTGAAGATTGAACGGTTGGAGATGTAAGGTGCGGGTCACGCGATTATAAAGCCCCCCTTTGTTATTAACTACATTTTTGAGGATCCATCCCGCAGATGAACCGCAAATAATCAGCTTTATACGGGAATCTCGCGACCAATGATGATTCCAGTAATATTCTAGGGTTTGAAGCAAATTCGAATTTCTCGTAACTAGCCAAGGGAATTCATCAAAAAAAAGAATAATCCTTTTTTTTGCAGGAGTATTCTTTATAGCTTGCGTGAGTGTTTGTAATGTATCTCTCCAATTGCTTTTAACCTCCAATGGCGCACCAGAGTAAAAAGTATTCCCTATTTCCTGAGTAAAATTTGCAATTTGATCCTGGAGAGAAGCATCTTTAGTCCCGGTCACATAGAAAAAAGACGCCCCCTTTTTAATCATAGATTGATTTTCTGTAAAATACTGGCGAACTAAAAAGGTCTTACCTACTCGTCTTCGTCCATAAATTGCTATGAACTCAGCCTGCTCAGAGTTATAAGCTTTTTCGAGGATTTTCTGTTCTTGAACACGGCCGACAAGCTCTTGTTTTCCTGACATTAAGGTATCCTTAAATTTATTATTCCGCCTATTTGAACGATAATCAACTAGGCGGAATAAATCAAGAATTAATTTTATACCGCCCAATTGAATGCATTTTCATAAGGCGGGATAATGCAAGATTAAACTCATTTGGCTAGGGTGTGTCATCAATTAAATTGAAAATGTAGAGAAAGATTGATAAAAATTGAGGAAAACTTTAGAGGGGGTTTTCTCAATGCGTCGCTATGCTCTTCGGGACGATCAATGGGATCGAATTAAAGTCTTGAGGATCGGATTGAGCTGACTCGCCGATTTTCCCGACTCTTTGTTGAAAAGGGCGTCGCTGTCCAATTGGACGTTCATGCTCCTCATGAGGGTGAGAAGAACTGCCATGCCCATTTGTTGGTTACTACCCGGCGGTTTTCAGAGGATGGACTAACATTTGCTGCAAAAGCGCGCGATTTAGATCCCGTTATAAGAGGCGGTGTGGTGATTGAAGCCAACCTCTGGGGAGAGGCTTGGCGGGACATTCAAAACGCCTATTTTGAGGAGAAAGGGTACGATCTGCGTGTAGATCCGATCGGTATTGTTCCTCAAGAACACCTAGGACCTGTACGTATGCGTCATCATCTGAACGAGGCCATTGTCCGGTCTCAGATGTTGCAGAATGATCTGCTGTTTCAGCACACCTCTTCTTACAAGCAGTCTCCAACAGCAGAAGAGCTAAGCCACATTCAGGCACAAGCAAAGAAGACCGTAAATGAGCTCAATCGGCAGATGGCTCAGGAAATGTCTCGGATGCAGCAAAGGGAGATGTCTCTGTAAGAACAGAAGCATCTTGTCTTTTCTTTTACAGCATGCTTCTATAGATGCACATTCAAAATTCAGAGATAACAGAGACTTACAATGAAAAAATTTCTTATCCTTATTTCCCTGTTGATCATTAGCACATTCCCTCATTTCGCCTTTTCTATGCATGATGAGCGACCTAAGCCCTCATCTTCTGTGACAGCTCATAAATTTAGCTATTCAGATGGGAATCTTACTTTACGTTCCCCACAGTCAGAAGAAGAATGGAAAGCCTACCATGCCATTCGTATTGAAGAAATTCATAATCGATACTGCCAAGGTGAATACAATTATGAAGACCCTGATGAAAAAAAGGAAACGAATTTCCCGTTTGTTTTTGTGGGTTCCTATCGTAATGAACCCAAAGTTTTAGGCGTTATTCGCGTGGATCTTCTTCCTTCAAAGGAAAAGGATCTTTTTCCTGGAAAAGAAGCGTCCTTGAGGTGGGTAGCCATTCATAAGGACTTTCAAAAACTAGGGCTTGGACGGCACATGTTAGCTTTTGCCGAACACTTCATAAAACAGCAGAGAAAAATCCTGATACGCGTTCCAGCAGAAACCTATTCGGAAGGATTTTATAAAAAAGTTGGCTATAGTTCTATGGAGTGGCCAGAAGGGCCGCACCATCCTGGGGAGGTGTCCTTAGCGAAACGGCTGCAGTAAGGAGGCATAAACAAAGAGTATTAAATGATCATATTAAAAATATTTCATACCGTTTTTATATTAGTTTTATTAGGTGCTGTATTCGCTGCTCCCACCATGGCTATGAATACAGAAGAGAAAGAGAATACGGAGCATCAAGTTCCCTCTCGCATAATAATATGGGATTCCCAGCGACTGGATGAAATCATAAAGGAATATGGTATTGCCAAATATGGTGCTGGCGACCTAACGCGTAGCACCTTAAAACATAGCTTCCTCATTCCAGAAAGGTCTATGCATGAACATGGTGACCTTGTAAGAAAACTTTTTCCTACCTTCCCAGATATTAACGAACTTGTCCTCTGGGATCCACCCACCGATACTCTCTGCGTTCTTGCTGACATGCCCCATTCTCCTCAAGCCCTTCGTCTCGCTACCTTTAAGGTTCCAATGGAGTCTGAGGGGATAAGAAGTCTTGCCCGCCTTATAAGCTCCCTTAAATACTTACGATTAGATATTATGAAAGGCTTTGATACTCACAGTATTAAAATGATGGCGGATACTTTGTCTGTCAGTCATTCTCTGGCCACCCTCTTCCTGCAGAATATTGAGAGTTGTGGCCCTAAAGGGGGGCAGTTTCTCGCTGAGAGCCTTAAACATAATAAGACACTGACGCAGTTGAAGTTATATCATTGCAACATTGGAAGTCAGGGCGCTACGGCTATTTTTCAAGCTTTGGGGAATAACTCTTCTCTCACAATGTTAGCCCTTAATGATAATATAGGAGGTGATGGGGATACTCAACTGAATATGGACGGACTTAAAAGAAATGCCACCCTGACTCATCTCGATTTATGTCTCTCTCATTTGGGAGCTAAAGCAATAATCCTTCTGAAAGATGCGCTTGAAAATAATTCTTCTCTGATTTTCTTAAATCTAGGGTATAATGGTCTTGATCATGCCTGCGCCCCTCTCTTAAGCGACTTTTTGGCCCATAACACAGGTCTGACGAAGTTAGACCTATCATCCAATCATTTGAGCAGATGGTATGCAGAAGTATTTGCTCAAGCTTTTACAATCAATTCGACACTCACAAAACTTAATTGGTCTTATAATGATGTAGGGGGGATTGAAATTCTTTCTAAAAATCCTACTCTTAAGAAATTAAATTTATGTCGCAATCGTATAGGACATCAAGACATACCAGCTCTTTGCGCTGCTCTCCGTAAGAATACGAGCCTTACAAGGTTAAACCTACGCGGTAATGACATTGATGAAAATGACAAGAAAACAATAGAAACTGCAAAGCATTCGAAGTTAACTGTGAAATGGTATTGGTGAGAAAGAAGTTTACCTCGCCGGAAAATCAAAATAGGTTTCTGGAAAAGGCTCATTCTTTAAAGTATAATAGATTTCCTCTCCAAAACAGAAATTCTTATTGGTTAAAAGTCGTGGCATCCATCGACACAATTTTTACTTTGAGTGGGGAAGGTTAAATAAACCTTAATCCCTTAAATTTAATCTTTCGGGGGTAGTGAGGGAAAGGATCGATCCTATTTAGACAAAAATATTTTCTTAACGTTTGCTTTACGAATCTCCTTTATTAATGGGTCATTGCTAACAAATACCTTTAAAAAGGGGATGCAAGTGAACATCAAAAAATTATTCTTTTGTGCTGGACAGGTTATTCTTCTCAATTTAACGTTTGTGACAGGTGGAATGCTCATGGCCCAAGACAATCAAAATAACAAACAAACGACTTTTGATTATAAAAATCAACCCACGGAATTTTGGAAAACCCAGCTTTCTCCAGAAGTTTACACTGTTTGCAGAGCCCATGGTACGGAGAAGGCAGGCTCAGGGAAGTATGATAAATTCTATGAAAAAGGCACTTATTATTGTGCCTGTTGTGGAGGTGATCATGCGGTTTATAGTTCAAAGGCTAAATTTGATTCTGGAACCGGATGGCCAAGCTTTTATGAGCCCATAAAAGGCGGGGTTATTGTTCGTAAGGATCCAAATGATAGTCTCCGAGGACTTATCGGATTGGCACGAAATGAGGTCATATGTTCCCGCTGCTACTCTCATCTTGGTCATGTTTTTGATGATGGGCCTCCCCCTACGGGAAAAAGGTATTGTATGAATTCCGTAGCCCTCACATTTACCCCTGAAGGACAGCCTCCCCAGCGCACCTATAGCGTGACACCTGAGGTAAAGAAATGACCAAGTTCCTCTCTATTGTTCTTCTTGTGATAGGATTTTTTACACTACCCTCAAAGGCGGAGGAAAAAATGATCCCAGAAAAAAAAGAAATCGCCATTTTTGCGATGGGATGTTTTTGGTGTGGAGAATCGGAGTTCCGCGATCACACGACTGGTGCCCCCCTACCTGGGATTATTTCATTGCGAGTCGGCTACGCAGGTGGCACCCATCCTCACCCAACCTATGAAAGTCATCAGGGGTATAAGGAAGCTGTAAAGATAGAGTTTGACCCCACTATCATTTCCTACGAAAAGCTCTTGGATATATTTTGGCATAATGTGGATCCCTTTGATGCGAAGGGTCAATTTTGTGATAAAGGCTTCCCCTATACATCTGTCATATACTATCATGGGGATACGCAAAAGAAGGCGGCCCTTTCTTCTCAAAAAAACACTCAAAAGGTTTTAGGAAAAGAAACTGTCACTGAACTCATTCCCGCAACAACTTTCTATGATGCGGAAGAATATCATCAAAATTATAAAGAAAAAAACCCCGTTAGGTATAAATTTTACCGATGGAATTGTGGGCGAGATCAAAGGTTAAAAGAAGTTTGGGGAGGTGCAAAATCTTCCAATGAAACAACAAAATAAAACGCTACTCAGTCCTGATTTTTGTGTCATTGGAGCAGGCTCTGGAGGGCTTTCCTTTGCGGCAGGTGCATCTCAAATGGGAGCCTCTGTCGTCCTTGTTGAGCGAGCTAAAATGGGGGGAGATTGCCTTAATTATGGTTGTGTTCCTTCAAAGTCCCTCATTGCAGCAGCTCAAATCGGTCATGACATTAAAACAGCGTCCAAGTTTGGCTGGCGCGTTGATGAGCCAAAAGCTGATTTCAAAAAGGTACATGATCATGTACGAGGCGTTATTGCAGCCATTGCTCCCAATGATTCCGTTAAAAGATTTGAAGGACTTGGGGTCACAGTTATCTCTGAGGAGGGTCAATTTAAGGATGAGAGGACTGTGGAGACAAAAACCCACCTTATTCGAGCCAAACGGTTTGTGATTGCAACGGGAAGCCACCCCTTTATACCCCCGATTGAGGGGCTTTCTCAAATTCCTTACTATACAAATGAAACTATTTTTGACCTTCAAGAATTGCCAGAGCATTTTGTTGTTATTGGAGGGGGGCCTATCGGTATTGAGTTGGCCCAGGCCTTTCATCGATTGGGCAGTCAAGTGACTGTCTTAGAGGCATTTAAGGCTCTCCCCAAAGATGATCCGGAAATAACCGCCAAGCTAAAAGAAATTTTAATTGAGGAGGGCATAAACATCCAAGAGAACGTGAAAATCATCTCGTTTCATAAAAAGCTCAAGCAAATTGAATGCTTTTACGAAGATGAAGGGGGAAATTCTCACAAGGTTTTGGCCTCTCACCTGCTTGTCGCGACAGGAAGACGGCCCTCGATTGAAACTCTGAATCTTGAAGTTGCCCATGTAAAATTTTCCCCAAGAGGCATAGAGGTTGATTCTCATCTGAAGACCTCAAATTCAAGAATCTACGCCGTTGGAGATTGTGCGGGTGCTTACCAATTTACCCATGTGGCAAACTATCATGCGGGGCTTGTCATCAGAAATAGTATTTTTAAATTGAACGCAAAAGTTCAAACAGCAGCTATTCCTTGGGTCACCTATACAGATCCCGAATTAGCCCACGTGGGATTTCTTGAGTCCCAATTGCAAGCACAAAATATGCCTTATAAAGCTCTCAAACTCGATTTTAGTGACAATGATCGTGCTCAAGCGGAACGCAGAACAGAAGGAATGATAAAGGTTCTTGTCTCTCCCAAGGGCATCATATTGGGAGCAACTATTTTAGGTGCTTCTGCAGGAGAGTTAATTTATCCTTGGATCATCGCCATTCAAAATAAATTAAAAATATCAGCACTTGCCAACTCCATTGCTCCTTACCCAACCCTCAGCGACATCAATAAACGCATTGCTGGACAATTTTATGTGGACAAACTCTTTAGCTCCCGAATGAAGAACATTGTCAGTTGGCTTATGTGGTTCACAAGATGAAATCATTCAAAAAATATCTGCCTCTCCTTTTAATTGTTTTGGTCTCTCTTGCAGTATGGGCGACAGGCCTTCATCATTATCTAAACTTTGAGAGCTTACGACTCTATCATCAGGAGCTTCAGAATTTTGTTGCTCAACGTCTTATTCTTGCTCTCTTGATCTACGCTATTTTGTATATCATAATTGTTGGGCTCTCTCTCCCCGTGGCCACATTCATGACTCTTTTGGGTGGTTTTTTGTTTGGCCAATTCTTAGGAACAGTAACGGTTGTCATCTCTGCGACCCTAGGCGCCACAACTCTCTTCCTGGCCATGCGATCTGCTTCCGAATCCTATGTGAAGGAAAAAGCAGGTCCCTGGTTACAAAAAATGAAGAAAGGCTTCCAAGAAAATGCCTTTTACTATCTTTTGACATTACGTTTGATTCCTCTTTTCCCCTTTGTGGCGGTGAATCTTGCTGCAGCCTTCCTCCAAATCCCCCTACGGACTTTTTTTTGGGGGACATTGATTGGTATTATTCCAGGATCCTTTGTTTACGTTTCCATTGGAAATAGTTTCAAGGATGTGATTCAAGAACCAAACTTTTCTCCAAAAATTATTCTTGAACCTCACATACTTATAGGATTTATTGGACTTGGAATTTTGTCTTTATTACCGGTTTTTTATAAGCGTTACCTTCGGAGTCGATCAAACAATTAAGAGCCTCTCCTCCAAAGTCCTTCCAGGCTTGATAAATACGTCCAACAGTCGTTATCCAACACAAAATCCCATAAATGAGGCACAGTTCTGGAAATATATCTGGAATGAGGCACATGAGAATTAAAACAATTGTTGTTTCAGTACCTTCGCAAATGCCGCCTAAATAATAAAAAGATTTTTTCCCCCGCCTGCTGTTGTGGATTTGTTTTTTAGCAGCAATCGTGGCGTAGCTAAGAAAAGATGTGATGGGGCCTATAAAGCTAAAAATCAAAAAGGCTGCACAAAATGCATTTTGTGAATGAGCAATTGCAAATGAGAAGACAATGCCTGAGTATATCGTAAAATCACAGATAATATCAAGAAAACCCCCGAAATCACTTAGATGGGAATGACGCGCAATAGCCCCATCAACCCCATCAAAAAAACGATTCAGTAGAAGACAAATGAAAGCATACTCATACTGTTTCATCCCAATCATAACCATGGTCAAAAGACCGATCAGAAACCCTAGAATTGTAATCGTATTAGCAGAAACGTCCCATTGCGCCAGTTTTTTTCCAATGAGATTCAGTGGAGGATCGATCAAACGTCTCATATAAGGGTCTAGCATCATTTCTCCCGATTTCTTTTTTTAAACCTATATTGGCTGTTGTTAGTTATGCTTGTCAAATGTGTCTTGCAATTTAATGATACAAAACTCATTCTCTAGGCTCCGTGAACAAAAAATCTAAAAACACTCTAAACTCTCTAAAACCAATTGAAAGAAATAAGAGTTTCGTCTAATATGGAGTATAATTCCAATTTAGCCGGCATTCATCTATGGAACACAAATAACGAACATTAGCTAAAACTATCCATCAGGTTTCTGATACTTTTCCCGTTCTTTTATTAACAGGGCCTCGTCAAGTTGGCAAAACAACATTACTTGCCGACTGCGCAACTCATGAACGCCGCTATGTGACGCTTGACGATCTTGAGCAAAGAGCACTTGCACAGACAGATCCAGCACTCTTTCTGCAAATACATCACCCTCCCGTTATTATCGATGAAGTTCAGTACGCCCCGCAGCTCTTTAGCGCTATAAAAATTGTTGTAGATACACACAAACGCCCAGGCTTGTTTTGGCTAACAGGGTCTCAGAAGTTCCACCGTATGAAAGGAATTGTAGAAACACTGGCTGGTCGTATTGCCATTCTTGATTTGCTTGGCTTAGCACAGGTGGAAATACGTGATAAAGCTGAAACCTCTAGACCATTTTTACCAACGATAGAATGGATAGAGCAGGCTAGATCACAAGCAAGAGAGATGGAAATTATGGATGTCTATCGCTCTATTTGGCGTGGCTCATTTCCAAAAGTAGCATTGAACAATGCTCTGGATAGGGATATTTTTTATAACTCCGACGTTCAGACATATATTCAGCGTGATGTGCGTGATCTGACGCATGTTGGTAATGAGATGTCTTTTCTCCGCTTTTTGAGAGCAGCAGCAGCTAGAACTGGTCAATTACTCAATTATGCTGATATGGCTCGTGACGTTGATGTTGATATGAAAACTATTAAGAGTTGGCATCAAGCGCAAATGCGTTTATCATACCCATTTCATCAAAAGCCTCACCCCGGTATATAGTCAAGTCAAGGGCAAGGATGTTTAAACAACTTAATGATTGGCGCTTTCTATTATTCTTTATACATAGGGTTTTCTTCTAACAATCGCTTCTGACCCTTCAGTCCCTTTGCGAAGATGACCTGTTTTGTTTTTCCAATGATTCGGGTTATGGTTTCGTGGTTTTTCTCAGCATTCGATAGATTCAGTGTGCAGAAGTCGAATCCGTAAGAGATATATTGATCGCGGGTAGGGATATGCAGGTTAACGCCACCTATGGTTGTGACATTACGTGAGCCTTCCGTTTGGTTTAAGATGTTTAACGCCGATTGACAATGCCTAATTGTATCTTCCTTCTGTTTCAGCTCTATAGCCATTTCCGCTAAAGAAGAGCAGAGTTTCTCAGAGACTTTATTACAATCATCAAAGGAGATAAAATCTTTTCCGTCAATACAATGGTGCTGCATGGGGAGGCTGATATATGGACTTTTCTTCCCCTCCTCCTGCGCTTGCTTTAATTTTTCTTTGAGCTCATCACTTACATGGGACGCTAAAATCATACAGTTTTGTGGTGCATTGAGGTAAGATTTCACGTCCTGACGGCATTGCTCCACTCTAAAGTTAGTGCATCCCTTCCATGAATCAGGGAGAGAAGAGACAATAAGTGAGAGGTCTTTTTGAACCGTATCCTCCGTTAGAGAAACAGCGATAGAAGGTGACTCAAATCGAAGATGGGAACGCAGGAATGCTTTCGCATATGGAAGAGCATCCGCTGTTTTTGACTTTGTATACCAATAAATGGCTTTTACTATATCTTGTTCTGTTGCTATGATTTTATCATCCTTACGGGAATAGTTGATGCCCCGGTAATACATGGATCCAAGCGCAAATTGGGCTCCTTGGATCCCTTCTCGAGCAGCACTTTCATAAAAATTAAAAGCTAGCCTCTTGTTTTGGGTCACTCCCTTTCCGTTGTGGTAGGCTACCCCGCACATGTATGTGGAAAAAGCATCTTTCCACGAGGCCTTTTTAAAATACTCGAAAGACTTTGAGTCGTCTATCAGAACGCCCAAACCCTTGCTATATCTTATACCCAGGTCCTTTTGACAATTCACGCAGTCTTTATTTGCACCTGTTTTAAACAATTCAATGGCTTTGTTTTCATCTTTTGGAAAAGCGTGGCCGTTCAAATGCATAGACCCAAGCGCATAAAAAGCAATACCTTCATTTTGTGCAGCGGCTTTATTAAATAAAGCAATAGCCGCAGGTAAATCCTGGGTGATACCATTCCCTTTGTAATAGGCCATACCTAATTCATAGTGAGCTCGGGTATCTTCTTGCTCTACAGCCTCAAGCCACAACTGAACGGCCTTTTTCGAATCGCATTCAACACCTTGTCCCATTGAATACATTTGCCCTAATCTATTTAAGGCAGCTGGATGTCCATGTTGTGCAGCTTTAGTGTAGGCTTGAACAGCATCAGTTGGGCATTCGGCCCACTCATAAGCGCGGCCTAATTCATACTGGGCGATAATTAAGCCTTGGCTCGCAGCTCTACCAAACCTATCTATTTGCCCCCCTGCAGAGACCCAGTGAGTGTGTTCCATCGCATCGTAGTAACCTCGTGCCACTCCTTTATCCCCAGCCTGTTCAAACCACCTTACTCCTGGATCTTCCTCAATGGCAGGATCATCAACGAGGGACTTTGAGCACAGCCACCCATACAAATGGATATATTTCGGCTTACCTGCGGATTTTTGTTCTTTAATGACATCACAGAGCTTGGGAAATGACAGTTTAATGCCTGCAGCACTTAATTCATTGAGGATAAAAAAAGCATATCGGTGATCTACATAGCATTTATCTTGAATGTTATTCCATGCTAAAATATTAAGAAGGTCAGAGAGTTTTTCACCTTTAGAACATGGTAGCAATCCCCCATAATATTTCTCCATCACCTCATCTTGTTTTTTTATGTCGCCAGCTTTAGCCTCTGCAAATAATGCGTTCCTTTTCGTTAAGTTCAAGAAAGCATAGGGCTTGGTCATTTGGGGAATAGGGCAGGCTGGATCCTGGCTTGTGCTGGAAGAGTGACTTGAATCCATGGCCCGTAGGTTATTGGGGCAGACCATATAGGAGGCTACTACGAGTAAAGAAGCTAAGTAGGATTTGTATGAAATTTTCATATGAGAGACCAATAACCAATATTTAAATATACAAATGGTATAGTATTTCTATAAAAAATTGTCAAGGAAAAATATAAAAAAATACAACAGAGAATACGATATAGCGAAGGACAAAAAAATGACAAGAAATCATATAATTTAATTCTTTTCAACCACTTATGCCTCAAAAAGAGGGCTGAGTCGTTACACATGCTAAAGTATTTATTATCGTTTTACTTGCATAAAGGTAAAAATATGGTATTATATAAGTATAAGTGCAAGCGTGCTATTTATTTCGTGCGCCAATTTATTTGTTGTTAGTGAGGGTGCCATGTTTAAAATTACAACGATTAATGGTATAACGTACTATGTTGATTCATTAAATAGTGGTGATGCAGCCAATATCACGACCACATCCATGCATGTGGTCTTTGGTTTAGGGGGGAACGATAGTATTAACAGTGCGGGTGGCAATAACTTCATCTACACGGGTGATTTCACGACTCAATATACGACGGGATCGGCGAGCATCATCATCAATGGTGGTTCCTCTACAAACTACAATTATATCGACTTAGAGGCTGCTTCTGATAGTCTTATCATTAGTGGTAAGAGTCAGAATCTGATTGTAGGCATGCCTGGGAATGAAACGGGTGCTGTTGCCGCTATTGTGAGTTCAACAGCAGGAAGTGCGCCTACGACGCTTGATATCTTAACCACCGGTCCGCAAGCGATTATTTTGGGCGCAGGCAATAACATGGCCGACTTTAATGTGCCCATCGATGGAAAAGCCACAGGGACGTCTATAGTTAGTATCAATGGGAAAACATATTCCACGACGGGCGATTTGTATGATGGCGGCGTAGGAGGGACGAATACACTCTCCCTTGCCTTTGCAACCACAGCTGATTTGAATAAGTTTACAGCCACTTCTGTCACATCCACCACCACCTTTGCTTCCTATTTGGGAGCAAATTTTGCTACACTCGATACGTCGGGAAAAGATTTTCACTTTGGATCCTATGATTCAAAGTTTGGCTATAGCCTCAATCTAGACGTTTTGAACTTCAAAAACCTCGTCCTCGACGTTAATCCTACGGCTCATGCCTACACAACAACTGCCGCGATTGGGTTAGCAAACATTGCCAGTACGCCCTTTCTTCTGGTGAGTGATGTAGGGTATCAAGGTCATACGTTGAATCTTTATTCCATGTCCATGCCTGTCAGCAGCAACACGGCTTATTTAACTGTTACGGCTGATTATACGGCCTTTGTTCCAACGGTGGGCAATCCTCTGGCTGGGGAGTTTTCCACCTTTGATCTCACACCTGTGGGCTCGAGCAGCCATGCTTTGCTAACCTTATTTAACAACGGTAATTATTCACTTTCTAATGTAGCGGCTTTAGATTCTGTCGTCCTCTCCCATCCAGGCCTCAATATTTCCTTTAATTACACCAATGCGGATGGTTTTGGAGGTCATGCTAACGGTACGGGAACAATCCTGTTGGGCGCGGACCACGATGTGATTACGGCGATTACACCTACTAACCAACCATCTGCAACGGAAGGAACGGCCTTCTCATTGGACAATGCACATATTTTCAGCACCTTATTCACCCAGTCAGAAAATGACACCTATTCTCTTGCCGTTAGCGGCCTTCCTGCTGGCCTTACCTACAACGCAGCTACGGGAATTACAGGAACGCCAACGGTAGAAGCCGGTACCTATCACGTCACTGTGATCGCAACAAATACGGATACGAATGAATCTACCCATCTTAGTGCAACCAATACCTTAACGATTAACGTGGCCGATGCTCAAGATATGGTCTCTTTTACGCAAACAGCTAACCAGAGTGCAACAGAAGGAACAGCATTTTCTGTTGCTCCAGCCTTCTCTCATCTTGCAATAGAGTCGGACGATCCTCTGACCTACACGGCTACAGGTTTACCCAATGGTCTTACCATCAATGCAAGCACAGGAGCCATCTCTGGTACACCTACGGACCTCAATGGGGTTGAAGTCGTGGGAGCCCATACGGTAGCCGTCACAGCCACCAATATGTTGGATCTGGTCAGTGCAACGGATACCTTCACGATTAACGTGGCCGATGCTCAAGATATGGTCTCTTTTACGCAAACAGCTAACCAGAGCGCAACAGAAGGAACAGTATTTTCTGTTTCTCCAGCCTTCTCTCATCTTGCAATAGAGTCGGACGATCCTCTGACCTACACGGCTACAGGTTTACCCAATGGTCTTACCATCAATGCAAGCACAGGAGCCATCTCTGGTACACCTACGGACCTTAATGGGGTTGAAGTCGTGGGAGCCCATACGGTAGCCGTCACAGCCACCAATATGCTGGATCTGGTCAGTGCAACGGATACCTTCACGATTAACGTGGCCGATGCAACGGATGCGATTATTCCTCATGGAACAATGCCAGCCTCTATCTCTCTGGGAACAGAAGGTGCGGTTCTGACCCCTGTCGACATCAGTACATATTTTGCTCATCAGAATTCTATTGAAAGTGATGATACGATTACCTACGCCGTTACATCAGGCGCATTGCCAGCAGGGCTGTCCTTATCAGCAACTGGCCAGATTACGGGCACACCAACAGACGATAACCTAAGTTACACCGTAGGCATCACGGGTACGAGTGCAGATGCAAGCTTACAGCAAACCTTCCACTTTGCGGTTGCCGATGCGGCTGATACGATCACAGGGGCCCTCTCTGTCGGCAATGTAACACCTGTAGAAGGGGTCAGTTTCGCAAGCGGTTTTGCCAATACTCTAACCCACGCGGAATCAGATGATCCTGCCTTAGTTTACACGCTTCTTGATGGCAGTGGAAATCCCCTCACAGCTGCAACAGCTTTGCCTAGTGGCTTATCCTTTGATCCAACGTCAGGGCAAATCACAGGCATGATTCCTGATGATGCTCACATTGGGTTTACCCAGAATTATGAGGTTCAAGCCCACTCTTCTGATAGTGCCTATATCTCAAATGTCTTTACGCTGACTGTTGCTGATGCCCACAACGAAGTCACCACCAACCCAGCAGCGACCTTAATCTATAGCCAAATTCAAGAGGATAGTATTTCGATCAATGCCACAGGTCTGTTCTTGAGTGATGATCAACTCGATAACTTTGTGGTTGACCCTCATTCCCTCAACCAACTACCAATTGGATTGACACTTGATCAAAACACGGGGGCCATCACGGGCCAAATTACAGGAGCTCCAGGAACGTATACGGTAACTATTGATGTTTCGAATGAGGATCCAGCAAATTCAACGGATCCAATCGTATCCAACACGATTACCTTTAATGTTGCGGATCCTCTGACGGTTAATACGAATGCCAACACAACTGAAGCGGTCACTTCTGGAAATAGTGTGGATCTTACGCAAGCCGGTGCCTTTGTTGAGGCTGTTCCCTCTTTAGAGAACCCTCTCAGTTATTCAGCGACTCTTGTCGGTGGAGCAGCTCTGCCCACAGGAATTACCTTAAGTTCTGCTGGGATCCTCTCAGTTGCAGCTAACACACCTACGGAAAGCGAGATGCTTGCGGTCACGGCAACCGATGCCCTTGGAAATACAGCAATGGATACGTTTACAGTAAATATTACGAATCCCGTTATCCTCTCTGTCTCTCCAGTCGCTCCTCCACAAATCAATGAAGGGAATACGACAGGTCCCCTCACTTATGTTATGAGCTCTGCTCCAAATGATACATTTGGCGTTGCAAATATGGTGGATCAAGAATCTGTCAATGGAGTGCCGATGACTCCCGTTCCCATAACCATTACGTCGGGAGTCGGGATCCTTCCTGATGGCGCCCAAGTAACCTTTTCCAATTTAGCAGGAGGGATAGGGAAAGTCACTTACGATGCGTCTGCGTTAAGTGCTTCAACCATTCAGACAACAACGGATACGCTTACCTTCAGCATAGAAGATACAGGTGGTGCTACAGCGCAGCAGGCTACAGAAAGATTCACGGTTGCCCCTAATGACGCGATAACGAGTATGAGCTTACCCTCCCCCAATAATGTGATCAATGACCCCTTCGGGTCGGGCATCCTCATTGGTATGGGCACCTTTACCCAAGCTGTTAGTCACCCCAGCGAGGCTTATACTTTTGTGGTTAGTGATTCTCAGTATCCATCGGGCGATCCTCACTATGCAGCCGTGTATGATGGGCCTGGTCAGTTTCTGTTATTGCAAGAAGAACCCTTTGAAGAAAATGCTCCCCCCTTTATTGGGGTAGACCCCGTTAATGGTTTCATCTATACCGGGTTCCCCGCAGGGCCAATTTCGGTAAATATTACAGCAATCCCTAACGATGAGCCTCAACAAGCTCAAACCTTCAACATTCCGCTGCAGATTGCTATCTCTACCAGTGCAGCCACCACAACCGTCCCAGACGCAACGATTGTCATGAGCAACCCCATTACCCTGAGCTCTTCCGATATCGTAGATACCAGCTTTACAGTAACCCAGGTTAATGGACTCGCCGCAGACGTTGGTGTACCCATTACCCTTACAGATGGGGGTGTGGTGACCGTTACGGGCACGGGACAAGTCACGTATGATGCGACCAATGTTACCGCTGTAGGAATAGATATGGTCAGCTATCAAATTGCGGATAGCCACGGAGATACGGCGACAGGAACCCTTAACTTTAATCTACTAGAACACGTGACAGCTCCCTCCGCATCAGGTATTGAGGGAACGAATTCAGATTATGGGAGTGTTGTTCCTACGTCTCCTTCTAATCTTGGCACAGTTACCTATGCAGTGACGCAAATTGTTAATACAAGTAACGACGTTACATTGGCTAATCCTGGAAACTATCTGACGATTGATAGTAGTGATCCTAGTCTCCTACCTCAATTAGTTGGGAATGGTACCTTCCTTACAGCGGGAAGCTATAATGTCAGCGTAACTCTTACAAATACAAACAACAGTCTACTTGCGGTAGAAGTCATTCCACTGACGGTTACTGATGCGTCAAATGAAGTAACAGCGGCTCCTATCCTCACAGGTGATGCTGTTGTTTTACAGGAAGGAGCGGCTGCTAACATTCCCCTTTCGACGTTCTTTAGCAGTGATGATCCGATCTTAATAAGCCCTGATCCTGCCCATCCTTTGCCCAATGGTTTGTCGATTATGAACAACATGCTCACAGGGACACCTACTGATCCCATGGGAGGAGATGTTGTTGGGACCTATACAGTTGACCTTATCGCAAGCAATCTGGACCCTGCTAATATTCAGGCAGGTGATCCTTCGGTGACCAGCTATCCCATTACTCTTCAGATTATCAGTGATACCACGATTACACAACCAACCATTCCTACCTTAATCCAAGGTCAAAACGTGGATAGCAATGGGCACCTAGACGCATCGGGAGTATTAACTCTTTCCGATCCTGATAGTTTCCTGCCTGCAAACTTTGTGAACGTACCTAGTGGAACAACGGCCCTTGGGGGCACCTACACTTTAAACAGCTTTGGTGAGTGGACCTACTCCATCCCCTCTAGTCCCCTATCTATTCCTAATGACGGCCATATAACAGATAGCTTCGTCGCAACCACAACAGATGGTGTGCACCAAACAGTCAAGGTTATCATTAATGACGAACTGCCAACGGTTACGGGAGATATAAATGTTTCTGTGACAGAAGGTAGTCCAGTACTGGACGTCAAAGGGAGCATAGCCCTATCAGATTCTGATGGTGATGCTAATCTATATTCCTTTGAAAACAGGTTCGGTACGACGGCCTTAGACGGACACTATGATGAAGGACTTGGAGTATGGGAGTATAGTATGTTTCCCGGAATTGGCATTGCTCCAGAGGGCGGGAGTATACAGGATAGCTTTCCCATTTTCGTGTCGCAAGACCCCTCTGTACCGGCCGGCTATGTCACCATCACCATTAACGATGATCCTGCAACGATTACGGGAGAGACAAGCAGCACTTTGTTAACCAATGCGGCCGCCTTAACAACCTCCGGCACCTTGACGTTGAATGATCCTGATGGACCTGCAGTGCCTTTTCAACAAGTGGCTTCTGGTGCAACAACCTATGGGACCTATTCTGTAACTGGTTCCGGCGATTGGGTTTATACGGCTTCTAACAACATCTCTTTCCCTGCAGGACAAAACACGTTGACGGACTCTTTTACCGTTCATAGTACGGGAGATCTCCTATCCCAAGTCGTGACTGTTACCCTTGACAAGTTTGTTCCCACGATTCCAGGGCTGGATGCTTATTTCACAGATCCCACAGATCTTAATATTACACCTGATGGTATCACACACTATACGGTTCCAGTGGCAAATTTAGGGAGTATCTTTATAAATGGTACAGATTTTACGCTTATACTCCCATCAGCATTTACGCCGTCATCACCAACCAGTTATTCAGAAAATGATGGTGGGTCTGGTACGGATGGTAGCTCTGCATTCATAACCCAAGACGGTACTCGTGTCGTTTCTGACGGAACAGACGGAAATAGCCCCAACCCTATAGATCAGAGCTTTAATACACCTTTGTCTGGAAATAACTTTATTGTGGGTGCAAATATCAGCGCTGGAAATGGTGGGAATGGTGGAGGTGGTGCGCCGGGAGGCACGGATAATTTTTCACTTACCCAAAATTCAGATGGTACTGTTACGATTTCTGACCTCATTCTTGTTGGAACCTCTGGAAGTGGAGGAAAGGGAGGAGATGGACAATCCGTTTCCTATACCCTCATTGGCGATAGCTCTGGTGATTCATATATTTTTGGAGGCAATGAAGGAAATGCCGGAAATGGGGGCAATGGGGGAAATGGGGCAGCAGGAAATTATGATATTACAAAGAATGTTCTATTCAGCTCAGGTGCAGGGGGCTCAACTAGTGGAGATGAAGAACTGGGCGGCAATGGCGGCAATGGCGGCAATGGCGGCAATGGCGGCAATGTAACCTATATTCTTATTGATCATAGCCCAACAATTGATGTTATTGGAGTAGGAATCGAATCCCCCAGCAATGTTCTTGTTCAAGGACAGATTGGAAGTGGAGGGTTTAATGGAACGAGTGGTGTCAGTGGTACACCCGATACGCAGACAGACACCAGTCTTTTTTCCCACAATAGCCCTGGAACTGCTGGATTAGGAGGGCTCGGAGGTTCTGCCCATTATATTGTGGATGCGGGCAGCGGAACTTACATTAACGCAGACTCAAACAACGATACGATCATTGCGGGAAAGGCTGGCTTGTTTAATGACGGCGGCTCCTATAGTGACATCTATGCCAACAATGGGAATGATACGATTATTATGGATAATGTGTTTAATAAACTGGTACCAGCTGAGCAAACCCATTATACAATTCATGGTGGCGCAGGCACAGATATCTTAGAGCTAAATCAGCTTGTTGATCCTTTCACTTCAACCTTCTTTAATATTAACTTTCAAGGAAATTCGCTCGGCACGAATACTCTTCAAATTGATGGAGAAGCTGGAGGAGTTGTGGCATTCTTTACGACATCCACGCTCTCAGGAGGTGCTCTCCAGTTGTCAAATATCAACACCATTGACTTGAGTCATCATGCAGCAAATGATACAAGCGAGAGTTTGCTTCGCCTTGATGAGAATACATTGGGTCATATAGACAACAACCATACATTGAAAGTCAATGGAGCAGTAGGAGACACTGTCGAGCTCCTTCTGAATCCTGGTGATAGTACGGCGGCCCATTGGACGGATGTAACGCCTGGTACAGATCCACAACATCCTGCAGTTGGGACCTATAATGAATACGTTTACTTTAATGGAAGCGCTAATATGCTCGATCATCTTTTTATCCAAGGCGGTATGAATGTCTTAGGGGGTTAACAACATCCTCTTTAAAAGGCTTTTGAATGATCCTCCCTCCCTTTGCCCAAAAACAAGGGAGGGAGAAGTATTAAAAAGCGTCGAAGATCCAAGAAGCTACCATGGTAAAGAATATCGGTTGTGGCAAATATTATTGGTATCAATTTTCTCTATACTTTCTAATGGGAAAACTTATCGTGACATTCGAACATTTTTAGATGCGCATTACTCAAAACTTAATGAAAGCTTAATAGGCACATCCTTCTATGGCTATATCCCTCACACTATAGTATTTCTCGAGTAGGTTGATAGACAGGGCGATTAAATGCGAGTAAAATAACCCCGGTGCTGTCGCGAGCATCGCATCGCGAGCATCGCACCACCTGGGATGGAGAAGTAAGTAATGAACTTAGCTGGCAGCCACCCTAAGGTCGTCATCACGAGGAGCGGAGCGACGTCGCGATCCATTTTACAACTGCGAAGCAGTTTTCGCAAATCTACACATGTAATTATTGCTTCGCAACAAAAATGGATTGCGACGTCGCCTGCGGCTCCTCGCAATGACGGCTATTATGTTATATCAATAGGTTAACAGTTTAAGTTCATTAAGAGCCCTCAAAGAGGGCGTCGCGATCCATAAAAAAGCAAGAAAAAGAATGGATTGCGACGTCGCTGACGCTCCTCGCAATGACGCCCGTGATAATATCTATACTCGCATTTAATCGCCCTGTCTATCAACCTACTCGAGAAATACTATATCTCCTAGGGCCAGCAAAATAATCAATGACTTTCATTTTTTTGCGTATATCTAACCGTAAGGGCTTTGTCAAAGACGGGTTGCATAAACCTTTTTAGCTGGTTTATACGCCACCTAATCGAACCGACAAGGACCAACGTTTTATCGTATAAATCCCAAGCTCTTCCCGAATTTGGCGGAATTACGATTTTGTACTGGTCTAAGCCACACGGAATGTCTCGCTCTATACCACGGATAAGTTTTTCAAAGACTTCACTAAGTTCACGCCCGAGCGTTGCGTTTGTAGGAGAAAACTGATAAAGCCTTTCTACTTCTGCCTTATACTTTTCCACTTCTCCCTGATAAAACCTCACGTTTTTTTCTTTTTCCTTTTTATAGCCGTTTACGTGCATATAAAGAAAGTTGGGAGTATAAAATATTCTGTTTGATCCGCCGAACAATTGGGAAGTTGGGTTCTGTAAAATCCCTTTTATTTCTGTTGAGGTCAGATCCTCGAGAGGCAAAATACTATATAAAAGCTCTGCCCAAGAAGCGAAGCATCCTTGTTCAATAAGTATATTGAAGGGATGATCCTCTTCAATAAAAGAAGAAGATAAATGCATACAGTACTCCTCTAAAATTTGCTGCATGCGCGTAGCACCTTGTATATTAGCGATTGAAAAACGTGGATTTTTAAAACGTTGATCTTGAGGGTGTTTTCCAGGCCTATCCTCAGAGATTGTCCTTGGCTCCTTTGAAGCTTGCTCAAGCATCCACCGACGAACAATATCGATAAAATCCTTCTTACAATTTTCAACATTTGAGCTCTCCAAATCTGCAAAAAGAAGATGTGTATACTTGGATTGTAAAAGCAAATCCCTATAGGTCCAATATTTACTTTTCCCCCAAATTTGTTCCTGAAAGAATTTTCCAAGATCACTATTTAAGTATTTGCGGGTATTTTTATTTTTATCACTACCATCCTGCAACAAAAGATTCTCTATCATGGGCTGAATATTAGCCTGCAGTCGTGAGGAAGGACGAAGGCCCTTTAGAGCTTTTTGGAGATGTTCGATATCGTTGTTCTCTATTGAAAATCCTTTGCCAACAGCTTCAGATATTTTATTCAGCAAACGAATTAAAATAAGGCCATGGCCTTGTTGCGAATAGCCCTCCTTTACTAAATGATCTTTTAATTTCAAAAGAACTTGAAAATCCGTATGCTGAATGAAGTCGTTCCAATCAGGTACTGAAATGAGGCCAGAAAGGGTAAGTTCAGGAAAAAGTTCTTGAGAATGGAGGTTAAGTTCTTTTTCATCTTCAATAGGCGGTAACAATTTTGCTAATTCATATAGTTTCTTTTTGTTAGCACGGTTTTGAACAAATATTCCAAAGCGAGGATTATTAATAAAAAGGGTTATATTATACTTTTTTCGCAAATTTTCATCTAATTCAAAAAGATTGAGCCACCCTAAGGTGTCTTCTTGCCAGCTCGTCATTGCAGCTTTTTTTTCATCATTGAGAGACTCTAATGAGGATTCTAAAGCAATACCAAGAAGGGACCTTATCATAGCTAAGCGTGAAGAGACTTGATCAGCGGCTAAGACAATCCTACGATTATTTTTTTCATAGCCCGCACTTATCTGCCTATTTAAAGGATCAATAAGGTGTTCCATTGCTCTAAAAGCTGTTTCTTCATGGGAACAAAACATCAAGCCATTATTTTTTAAATATTGTCTCAACATTAGTAAGGGTATCAAACTTTTTTTCTTTCATTTCTAAGTGGATAGTCGTATAGAGCTTCTTAAGGCTGATCTGGTTTGACGCTTGAGATACAATCTCTTCAACTTTTTCAGTAACAGTGATTTTATCAGGATCAATCTGAATAATTTTGCCCAAGAAATGAGGGTTTTGTAGTTTAAATTCCTCAACTCTATGATTCGGAATAACAACAATAGATTTATTCTTGTACAAATGACGATCTATAGACATCATATCTCCTGCAAAACCACCGATCAGCTCACCTTTAAATTCAGATAGAGGATCGAGGTAGGCACAAACATCCTTGTTGTTATAAAGATCACTCGGCAGTTTTACTTGACCAAACAATGTATTGACAGGTAACCCATGAGTACATTCGGGCACAACTCCCCCAAAACAATGATGAAGGGTGATGCGTGAACGAATCATGCTCCCTTCGGCATGGACAATTACTTTTTGCAAATCTAAGGTGATAACGTTAAGTTCGCGAAGCATACCTCCAGCTATTTTGGTTGAATTCTCTGACATAATTTTTGAAAGATGAACCATATAGGTATCTTCGAGATTGGTAAGATTGAGAGGAATGCTAGCAGAGGATGGTGGTAATTCACCATAATCTGGGCCCAACGCCACAGCCTACATCTAATATTCGTTCTTCAGCTTTGGGATGAAGGGACGCACTCAAAAAGAGTGGGTCAATACCAGCTCGGTATCCAGTAGATGGTTGAATCAACTTGATTCTTCCATCTAAAAAATGATCTAATGTTCCGTTCAAAACAACTAACCAATAGTTTTATGTGTGTGTACTGTTCTACTGCTCTGACAATCTTTAATTTTGGGGTTCAGTGTCGTTCGATCCTTCGACTTCGGCCCCTGCGGGGCCTACGCTCAGGATGAACGGAGAGAGGATATATCTCGTTGAGATTATTCAGTCTATCTCTCCCCCTCCGTTTGTCCTGAGCGTAACTGTGGAGCAGCGAAGTCGAAGGACCGCACAACACTGAACCCCAAAATTAAAGATTGTCAGAGCACTAGGTTCCATCCACATTTGATAAAAGTCGCTTTATTCTCTCTCGGTTGTCATCCCCGCGAAGGCGGGGATCCAACAAAAATCTACAAAAACAAACTGTTTTAGAAGAGCTCCTTCAAAAAGCGCACAAAAAACAAAAATATTTATTTTTCAAGCTATTAATGGATCCCCGCCTTCGCGGGGATGACAAATGTGGATGAAATCTAATGTAAAGAAGGCGTTCGCCCCAGATAATAGGGACTTTTAAAATAAAACTCGCGGATGTATCGAATCAGAACACCGATCGCTGCACCAACAGGAAGAGCAAATAAAATTCCGATGAACCCATAAAGAACCCCCCCTGCTAAAAGAACAAAAAGAACCCAAACAGGGTGGAGGCCAATACGATTTCCTACAAAATAAGGGATGAGAAGATACCCCTCTAAGCCTTGTCCAACGACAAAAATAGCGGCTACGACGCCTACAGAAGACCACTCGGTGAATTGCGCCAACGCAATCCCAATGCTTAACATAAAGCCTACAAGAGCCCCTACATAGGGAATAAAGGCCATGATTCCAATCACAACACCCACAACAACGCTAAAATCCAGCCCTGCAAACGTTAAGGTAATTGCGTAATAGGTTCCAATCATAAGACAAACAAGGGCTTGGCCCTTTGCAAAACCACCGATAGTTGTGTTAATGTCTGCGAAAAGACCTCGGATAGTCGGCTCGTAAGGGCGAGGTAACCAACGATCAATGCTATTTATAATAAGATTCCAATCTCTTAAACAGTAAAAAGCCACGATGGGAGTGATCACAATCAATGAGAGCAGGTTGGCAAGAGCGAGACCACTTGTTAAAATCCTTGCCAAGAGTTTAATACCCCAGGTCACAACCTCCCCTAAATAAGAACTCGCAAAGGCACGGAGGCGCTCTAGATCACGCGCCTCAATATAATGAGACGCATCATCTAAAAAGGGTTTTAAAGCAATGACGATTCGTTCTCCATACTGGGGGACTCGGGCAGCCAGTCGCAAAAGTTCTGTT
>Ga0207085_1004_pt1 | contig 54817 bp, 46 predicted proteins | sample Alteio_BWMinHeat_53_FD_153542 | JGI IMG/M metagenome (GOLD analysis project Ga0207085, IMG submission 153542) | Enriched cells from forest soil in Barre Woods Harvard Forest LTER site, Petersham, Massachusetts, United States -... | ecosystem: Environmental > Terrestrial > Soil > Temperate forest >...
TGCTTGCCCCGGATTTCCAGTGACCCCTACGATGGACGTAATGTTAATAATCCGCCCCTTCCGTTGCTTCATCATCCCCTTAATAGCTTCACGAGAAAGGCGAAAAACAGAGGTGAGATTCACCTCTAGAACACGAGACCACTGGTCATCACTCATACGGAGCAAGAGACCATCTTGTGTCAATCCTGCATTATTTACCAAAATATCCAACCCCCCCAAAACAGATTCAGCCTCTGGAATGAGGCGTTGGATAGATTCCACATTTGAAAGATCACATACAATAGCACTCACTCGGTCGCCAAGTTCATGAGCAAGCGCTTCAAGCTTTTCCCGCTTTGTCCCTGAAATAACAACAGAGGCCCCTTGGTGATGAAGGGTGCGAGCAATTTCTGCCCCAATTCCACCTGTTGCACCTGTTATAAGCGCTTTTTTCCCTCTAAAGCTAAACATTTTTTCCTCCTTTTTATCTACTCAATGATCCCTCAAAAACATCTCAACATCATAGGGCGTACCCAGAGAAAAGGCCCCCAGTAACGGATCAATGCGTTTAGAGAGCCCTGTCAGCACTTTTCCTGCACCCACTTCAATAGTTGTGCTGATGCCTTGCTCTGTCATTCTTATGATACTTTCCCGCCAACGAACACGGCCCGTCACTTGACGGACGAGGAGATCGCTAATGCCTTCGCCATTTTGGGTTATTTCAGCGGATACATTGTCCATAAGAGGCACTAAGGGGTCTTGCACCGTAATCTCAGACAAAGCTTCTTTCATACGACGTTGTGCCGGTTCCATGAGGGCACAATGGAAAGGGGCACTCACATTTAACAACAGGCTCCGTTTTGCGCCCTGTTCCCTTGAAAGCTCAATCGCCCGCTCGACAGCTTCCTGATGGCCACTGATGACGACTTGGTCTGGGCTGTTATCATTTGCAATCTCACACACCTGTCCAAGCGCAGCCTTGCGCACAATCTCTTCCACAATAGGTAGATCCAAACCCAAAAGAGCAGCCATTGCTCCCTGGCCAAGGGGAACGGCCTCCTGCATGGCGCGTCCTCGAATTTTTAAAAGACGTGCTGTCTGGCTAAGGCTGAGAGCGCCTGCCGCACACAATGCCGAATATTGCCCCAAGGAATGGCCTGCCACGCACGAAACCGTTTGAGGGAGAGTAATCCCCCCTTCTTGTTCTAACACACGCATAACGGCAAGGCTTACGGTCATAAGAGCCGGCTGGGCATTTTCCGTAAGCACCAAGTCAGCTTCGGGCCCCTCAAAAATGATATGCGTAAGGTTTTGTTGGAGCGCGTCATCAACTTCTTGGAATACCTCTCGTGCACAAAGGAAGGCGTCATAAATATCACGTCCCATTCCTATGGATTGAGAACCCTGTCCTGGAAAAATAAATGCTTTCACGTTCTGTAACCTTCAGTTCCATATTTAAAGCTGAACTATGGATTAAGTTAAGGGAAAAAGCAAATTACCTCACCCGCCCTACGGGGGGGTACTTGTTCATTACTGACTTCTCTAACCAGAGGGCGGTAGGGTGCTCTCAATCCCCATTAAATTCTGAGAAAAATCCTTCGCAGAAAACCCATGCAAATCTTCAATGCTCTCTCCAACGCCGATGAAATGAATGGGAAGATTGAATTGTTGCGCAATGGCCACGAGCACCCCTCCTTTGGCGGTCCCATCAAGTTTTGTCACAATAAGACCGGTTATATCGACGGCTTCTTGAAAGACCTTGACTTGCGTCAAAGCATTTTGTCCTGTTGTGGCATCAAGAACTAAGAGCGTTGCATGAGGAGCGGTAGGATCCAACTTTTGAATTACGCGACGAATTTTTTTCAGCTCTTCCATAAGAACAGTTTTATTATGAAGCCTGCCCGCCGTGTCGATCATGACAATATCGTCCCCTCGCGCAGTTCCTTTTTGAATGGCATCATAGACAAGACCTGCCGCATCCTTTGTAGGAGCCATTTCAAGAGGCACATCGGCCCTTTTGGCCCAAATCTCAAGCTGCTCCATCGCAGCGGCACGAAAAGTATCACCAGCGACCAGAGACAGCTGAAAGCCTTGGTCTTTCCATTGCTTCGCAAGCTTTCCAATCGTGGTGGTTTTGCCCGACCCGTTCACCCCAAGCACGAGGACAATAAAAGGCTTTACAGATTTTTGAGGAGTGAGTGGGGTAGCGTGTGGTGCTAAAATACTTTCAACGTCTTCTGCAAAAATGGATCTGATTTCATCAGAGGTAATGTTTTGATTATATCGCTTTTTGCTTAATTTCCCCACAAGTTCTTGGGCTGTCTCTACGCCCAAATCACTTGTAATTAACAGCTCTTCTAGTTCCTCTAAAGCCCCATCATCCAGCTTTCGATGGGTCATAAGCACCGTAATCCCTCCTGAAAGACGGGAGGAAGATTTTTGCAGACCTTCCTTAAGGCGTTTAAACCAACTTGTCATGTTAAATCCTGATGTTTCACCACACTATACCCTTGAGAGGAAAGGTCTTCAAACAAAAAGAAGACCTCAGAGCAACATACCAGGGCGATTGAATTCATGTAACAATGTCCCCCCTCAGTCGTCATTGCGAGGAGCGCAGCGACGTCGCAATCCATTCTTTTTCTTGATTTTTTATGGATCGCGACGCCCTCTTCGAGGGCTCGCGATGACGGCACCGGGATTGTTTTTATTAGCATTCAATCGCCCTATCATCACACCCATGTGCCTTTCTTTTAGACTAGAAAGGTGCTTATGAAATGAGGTAAGTTATTTTTTAAAAGTAAAAATAGGAACCACTAGACTAATGATTGCTGCTCTCAAACCGCATCCAACTCTAAAACCGGGTCTTGCGTCATTAATTTCTATTTTAACGCCCCAATTGAATGAACTTAATACCTGTATTGTAGCTAAAATGCAGAGCCCCGTTTCTTTAATATCTCAAATTGCAGGGTACCTTGTGTCTCTAGGAGGGAAGCGATTGAGACCTCTCCTAACAGTCGCATCAGCCGAGCTTTGTGGTTATCAAGGAAAACGGCACATCTACCTTGCGGCTTGTGTGGAATTTATTCATACAGCAACGCTCCTGCATGATGATGTCGTCGATGAGAGTACCCTTCGCCGTGGTATGAGTACAGCTAATTCTGTATGGAGTAATAAGGCCAGTGTTCTCGTTGGTGATTTTCTTTTTAGCCGTGCTTTTAAGTTGATGGTTCAGGATGGTTCTTTGGAAGTGTTGCATATTTTGTCACAAGCTTCATCCGCCATTGCAGAGGGAGAGGTTCTGCAGTTGTCCTCTAGTCATGACTTAAACTTAGACGAAGAAACCTATCTAAAGATTATTGAATCCAAAACAGCTCGTCTTTTTTCCGCTGCTACAGAAGTTGGGACAATCGTAGCCGAGGCAGAGGATCCCAAACGAAAAGCTCTCTCCCGTTTTGGGCATACATTAGGTATGGCCTTCCAACTCATGGATGATGTCCTTGACTATGCAGCAGACCAAGAAAAGCTGGGCAAATCGGTTGGAGATGATTTTCGGGAAGGTAAGGTGACTTTACCTGTCGTTATTGCCTATAAGCAAGGAATAGATAGGGAATTTTGGGAGGAAGCCTTTCATAATGGCGTGCGGGATAGGAATGCCCTAACCCATGCTATTCGTCTTTTAAAAGAATCAGGGGCACTCCTCAAAACGAAGCATAAAGCGCAAGTTTTTATAGAGGAAGCTCTGGAATGTTTAACAGTTTTTCCAGAATCTCCCCTTAAAACAGCCCTTGAAGACCTTGCCTATTTTTCCCTTTGCCGAGAAGGGTAAACGAATGTTCTCCCCATTGCTTTTTTGCTTCAATTAAACTTATAGTGCAATTGAAATGAGCGATGAGATTTACACCCCTCACCCGCCCTTTGGGCGGGAAAGGGGGTCTTATCCAAAGCTAACGTACAGTAACCGTATTTTTTTATAGGAGTATCATGTCTACAAAACCCGTTATTGGTATTACGTTTGATTCGCAAGATCCTGGTGGTTATTGTCAATATCCTTGGTATGCTCTTCGAGAAAACTATTGTACCGCCGTTGTCAACGGAGGGGGGGTTCCCCTTCCTTTGATTCATGACCTTGATCTTATTGATGATTATCTCTCTCTTATTGACGGCCTGTTGATTACGGGAGGAGGGCAGGATGTAAATCCTACCCTATATGGTATTCAGGAAATACACCCCACCGTAAAACTCAACCCAAGGCGTACGATTTTTGAAAAGAATATGGCTGAAAATGCCCTTCAAAAAAATCTTCCCCTTTTAGGAATTTGTGGAGGAGAACAAGTGCTGAATGTGACTCTTGGCGGAACACTCATTCAACATATCCCTGATGAAGTGCCGAATGCTCTTCATCACCAACAACTTCAGCCCCATGAAGAACCTACCCACAAGGTGAAAATTGAAAAAGGAACCCTTCTGTATCAAATTGTGAAAACAGAGAAACTATTGGTAAACAGTTTGCATCACCAAGCAATCAAGGATCCTGCTCCTGGAGTTGTGGTGAACGCACGTGCTTCTGATGGGGTTATCGAAGGAATTGAAGCGCCGGCCTATAAATTTTGCTTAGGCCTTCAATGGCACCCCGAATTTATCGTTGACCCACAAGAAGCAGCTATTTTTAAGGCTTTCATAAAGGCAAGCTGTGGCTAAAGGAGAGCGCATTGCGAAAGTTATAGCCCGTGCGGGCCTTTGTTCTCGCCGAGATGCGGAAGCGTGGATTCTGGAGGGACGGGTTCGGGTCGATGGAAAGGTCTTGGAAAGCCCAGCTTTTTGTGTGACATCTCGCCATCGTATTATAGTTGACGGCAAACTTCTCCCCAAAGCAGAAGCCGCCCGTCTTTGGCTCTATTATAAGCCCAGAGGGCTTGTAACAACCCATAAGGATGAGCAAGGCCGCCCCACGATTTTTCAATCCCTCTCCGCAGAATTGCCACGAGTTATTTCTGTGGGACGACTTGATCTCAATAGTGAGGGGCTCTTGCTTTTGACAAATGATGGGGAACTTGCCCGTCATCTCGAACTGCCCTCAACGGGTTGGGTGCGTCGTTATCGGGTTCGTCTTCATGGGAAAGTTGATGCCATTGAACTTGAAAAACTTAAACAAGGCCTTACCATTGATGGTATTCATTATGGCTCAATTTTAGCGAACCTTGATCGTCAACAAGGAGATAACGCGTGGGTGACGGTGAGTCTCCAAGAAGGAAAGAACCGCGAGTTAAGGCGGGTTTTTGAGTTCCTTGGGTGGCCTATCAATCGATTGATTCGTACCAGCTATGGGCCCTTTCAACTGGGAACTCTTACCCCAGGTAACGTCAAAGCTGTTGCTCCTAAAATTTTACAGGACCAATTGGGTAGTTTTATGGGGAAAGGGAAGAAGTAACTCTGTATTAGCCCCTCACCCTACCAGTATCCAGTGTTCAACCTGAGCTCGATATAGGGAATGAAAAAATCTAAGGAAATAAGCCGTTTTTTTCTTACTCTCAACCATCATGCTGGGCCCTGTCCCTTGGCTCGTGGCGGGGATTGTTTCAGCATCCATGAGATCCTGAAATAAATTCAGGATGACAGTCTTGGAATTTCAAAGGCTTAGCTCGCTCTCAACCGTTCTTATATCGAGCTCAGGTTACTTTACGTTATAGGCCTCTGCGCCAGCTGAGGTTGGGACGCTGGGGAGTTACGGAAAATTGAGTCATTCCAGATACAATCATCACCATTCAAAAAAGCCAGCTAATTTGGGGAACGAGCCTCTTTTTTCGACTCTTTGCTCTCAATGCCAATCGAAACCTTTTTTAGATTATCAAAGTAGTGAGAGTTCCGAATTTCTTGGGGATTTTTTTCGCCATTCAGGTTCACAATAATGAGCTGACCATTTCCATACCCATAATCATTCCGAAAGTCATACACAGCTCCTACAATAGCAAGCGTTCCTAAATCCACTTTCTTCTTAAACACAGATAGGGCTTCCTTAACCTGATTATGGACATTTAAAACAACCCCCTGTTTATCATCATGAGCTTCTTTGACAGCAAGAGTTTCAAGTTCTCTACGGATTGCTGTGGGCACCGTATCAAAATTCCCCCTGGCGGCTTTTATAGCTCCACAATGAGAGTGCCCCACAAAAATAAGGAGGGGTGTTTTTAAAACATCGACCCCATATTCAACTGATCCCTGAGTGGTCGTAAATTGGTTGCCTATATTTCTCGCAATAAAAATGTCATTCTCGGCCCCATCTTCGGAAAAATTATTTGTTTGAACCCGCGAATCTGAACATAACACCATAGTCACCCGTGGACTCTGGATATCTTGAAATTCCTGAAAATGTTCCGCAGATTTAGATTTTGCGAAATCTGCATTGTCGTCAACGAGGTCAGTGATAGCACTTTTGATGACTTGCGTGAGAAATGCTTTCTCTCCTGAGGAGGGCTCTGCCCACACGAAAGTTGTAAACAAGAGCATAGCTAAACTTGCCGTGATAAAAATAACTTTTTGCATAAAATCCTCCTTAGTGTTTTCTTTTTTTAACAAAAGAAATCTTAAGAATTTCTTAAAATTGGGCGAATATCGGACAAAAACTTGTTACTTCCGATCAGTAACTTGGGGTAATTCTATCACGTTACAAGGGGTAGAGTTGCTTTGTGTCCAACAGGTATCATCAATCTCCCAGCCTCCCCCTAACGCCTTATAAAGAGCAACAGAATTAATTCCAAGGGTTGCCTGACTTTGAATCAAGCTGATTTCGACAGCCTGGTAGGTTAGTTCAGTTTGATAAACCGTTATGAAATTTATTAATCCTGATTCATAACGAAGGATGCTAAGATCATACGCTTTTTTGCTCGCTTCAAAGGCATTTTTTAAATCGTGATAACGTCTTGATTCCGCGGCATAATTGACGAGAGAATTTTCCACATCCGCAAGAGCATTTAAAATGGTGTTTTTATATTGATACAGATTTTCATCGCGTACGGCTATTGCAGAATTAATCATGGCGCGTACTCTTCCAAAATCAATTATATTCCAAGTAAAGCTTGGTCCAAAGGAGTAAAAAACACTATTGGGAGAGACAAGATTTGAGGCGAAGTTGCTTTGGTAACCAATGGTTGAGCCCGTCAAAGAAAAGATGGGCAAGAGGCTCCCTTCGGCAACGCCAATTTTGGCTGTGGACGCTGCTAAATTTCGTTCTGCCGCTCGGATATCAGGTCGACGCTTCAGAAGGGTGGAGGGAAGCCCTAAAAGAAATTCCTGGGGAATTTGGGGGATAGGTTTAACTTTACATAAGAGACCATAAAGATATGTGGGCGATTTCCCAACTAAAACAGAGAGTTGGTGGATGGTCGTCTTAATGCTTGCCTGTAGGGGAGCCAGGCTCGCTTCTGTTTGGTCACGAGATGTTTCTGCTTGAGATACATCAATATCGGTGGCTAAGCCCGCCTTTAAGAGCGCTTGATTTAGTTTATAAATATAATCCCAAGTCTTAAAAGATTTCTGTGTAACTTCAAGTTGTTTTTGGTAGCTTCGTAAATTGATGTAATTAACAGCTACTTCCGCAATTAAGCTTAATAGTATATTATGCATATCATCAATTTGGGCGTCTAAGTTTGCATCAGCCGCCTCAATTCCCCTTCTGATGCGCCCAAATAAATCAATCTCCCATGTTGCATCAAAGTCAATTCTATAAAGATTGAATCGTCGTTGGGCTGTAGCCCCCGTATTGTTTGAGGTTGATGGCGTTTGAGGGAGCGCCCCCTGCTGATTAAAGAACTGCTGTGTATTCAGGCTGCTTTCATTACGATTATAAAACCCTGTTGCATCAATTTCGGGAAGAATCTCTGCTTCTGCACCTAAAAGAGAGGCACGCGCCTGACAAATCGTCGCAAAAGCCACTTTTAAGCTATAGTTTGACTCTATTGTTTCCTTAACCAATTGGGTCAAAAGAGGATCCTTATAATTTTCCCACCAGGTGACTTCTTCCGCAATATCTTTGGATTTTTTTTCTATCGTTGAAGTTGTATTTTCCCATTTTTCAGGCACCTCTGTTGCAGGGGTATAGTAATCAGGCCCCACCATACAGGCGGAGAGCAGAGAGAGAAGGAAAAGAGGACTGAATTTCTTCATCGTGACACCGGTAAAGGACCACCATATCGAACGTTCGATGAAATTTTATCGGCACGAATGTAAACATCGACTTCCTGTCCAAGATAAACAGGCATAGCTTTAGGATCAAAACTATAAATGACTTGTAAAACGCGAGTATCTACACTTTCTGTAGGATCACCTGTAAGGGAAGCCTTTGGTATGACATAGGGTTCGATGTACTGAAATTTCAAATCTGTATGATATTCGGGATTACCACGTAAAAAAACAACTGCTGGCTCATCCTTTTTAAAACGCCATGCATCATTTTCATCCACATCAACACGAACATGATAGGTATCCACATTACCAATTAGCATTAGCGCCTGAGGTGTTGGGGCTGAAGGGGCTGTTGTTGCAATGGTTAAAGGATTTGTTGCTGCATATTCTCCAGGATGCACATTGATTTGCATAATTTCACAATCTATGGGTGCATATACGGTATAAAAACCAACAAGAACTTGAGCTTCCTTAACCTGCGCTTCAGCGGTCTTAATTAAGGCCTTCGCATTATCCACACCCGCTTTAGCAATAATGACATTGTCTTGGCGGGTTATAAGTTCGTCTTTTGTAACCCCTCGTTTATCCGTGAGAACATCAACCAACTTAAACTCATCTTCCGCTAGTTTAAGGGATGCCATGGCCTGTTCCAATCCAGTCTTTGCCGATTCCAATTGGGCTAGCTTTACCTGAAGATCAGCTACAGCCTGGCGACTATCCAAGTTAAATAGAGGTGTTCCTTGAGTGACAATCTCTCCTTTTTTCACTAAAACCTTTGTAACCACAGCACTCACCATTGTTCCAAGACCTATATTTTCACTCGCAGATTCAATAATTCCTGCGCCCGAGATAAAGTGCTTATAAGGAGAAATGGAGGGAGGAATGATAGGTTGAGAAACGGGTACAGGTCTTAGATCCATAACCAGCATGTAAATACCACTTAAGATCCCTATAATCGCAATAACAGTTAGGATACGATTTAAATTTATTTTTTTTCTAATCATATTGTTCGTTTTAACTCTCGAATTCTTTATAAGAATTTACAATTTTTATAATGTGGCCATCTTCCATTTTAGCTATACGATCGGCAAATTGAAAAATGCGTGCATCATGGGTTACCACGATCAAGGCTCTTGATTGCTCTAATGCAATTTTTTTTATTAACTCCATTATCTTATGACCCGTCTCCCCATCAAGAGCGCTTGTTGGCTCATCACAAACAATAAGGCGAGGGTTATGAATAAGCGCCCGAGCAATAGCAACCCTCTGTTGTTGCCCACCTGAAAGGTCTTGAGGATAAGCCATTGTCCTATCTGCAAGACCCATTTGTGCGAGCAATTCCGCCCCTTTTTCTGCAGCTTCTACATGGTCCATTCCTCCAATGATCAAAGGAATAGCAACATTTTCTGCAACCATGAGCGTTGGGAAAAGATTGAAAGATTGAAACACAAAACCAATATTGTTTGCCCGAAAGGCAATCTTTTCTGCTTTGCTCATCTGACTAAAGGAATGTCCGTAAACTTCACACTCTCCACTATCTTGGTCAAGGATCCCTGCAATGACCGAAATAAGAGTCGTTTTTCCACAACCAGAAGGCCCTGCGAGCATCATGAGTTCGCCTGCTTTAACTTCGAAATTTACCCCTCTTAAAGCCACAATTTTATTCTCATCCTGACCATAAGTTTTTATCACATCCCTACATTTTACTGCTATTTCTGATCCGTTCATGGGTCCCTAACTCTTAAAAACAATCGCGGGTTCTAACTTTATAACTTTTCGAATACTCAAAAGAGCAGCAATGGAAGCAATGATAAATACACCGCACACACTAAAAACAGCCAGCTGCCAGGGAAAGCGAAACGCCACATTACTATTTTGTGTAAAAAAAGCAAAAAGGGCTGTGCCCCCAACGCCAATCCCATAGCCGATAAAACTGACAATCATGGCTTGAAAGATAATCATTAAAAGAAGGGTCCGGTCGGATGTACCCATCGCCTTTAAGACACCAAAATAACGTAAATTTTCAAGCGTAAATGTGTAAAAGGTTTGCCCCGCAATGGCCGCTCCCACCAAAAAGCCAAGTACAACAGAAACCCCAAAGTTAATCGGAATGGCCGTATACTTTAAGTAATAGTTGACTGTCAAAAGTTCAAACTCATCTTTTGTATAAGCTGCAAGGCCCGTAAGACGTCTAATGCGTTGACAAAGGGTTTTTAAATCCTCACCCGGCTTTGCCTTTACAAGAATAAAACTCAATTGGTTCAGTTGGGGTGGTGCAAAAAGGATTGCATTTGAATAGGTTGTAAAAATAACCGGTTGGGATTGAAAAGCACGCGTTGTACGGGCAATACCAACAACGATGGCGCGATGATTGTTAAGTTCGATTTCTTGTCCCACTGTTAGGGGTCTTTTTGGACCGCCAGGATAAGCAGGGGGATTGGCAAGCTTATCAAGCGCACCATCCTCATTCACAATAATTCCATCCGCACGTCGTAAGTTTCCGACCCTTCCCTCAAGCATAACAGCAGGCGCACCAATAAGCGTTGCATCATCAATACCAATAACGTTACAGGTTTGGAATGTACCACTATGCAGGCGTGCTTGAATTGAGCCTTTGTAGAGGGGTTTTGCCCACGCAACACCTTCCACGCTCCCCACTCGATAAAGGTAAGTTGTAGGCATGGGCTTGATATCATCAATAAATTGAACGGTGGGCTCCATCACCCAAATATCCGGCAAACCCAGGTCTGTAATAAAGCTATAGGCACGCGTCATAATGCCCGTAAAAATCCCTGGTTGTTGCGTCATGATTAAGGATGCAAAGGAAAGACCTAAGATAATTCCCAGATATTTTCCCCGATCCCCTACCAACATACGGAAAGCGATGTAAAACATATCTTCCTTCTTTTTTTGCCAGTCTAAGAATAATAAGCAAAAATAGCAATCCAGAGATAACACTTTTCCAAACCTGTTATCAAGGGCAGTTTGATACAAGTAATTTGCCCATCCACAGTCGTCATTGCGAGGAGCGTTAGCGACGTCGCAATCCACTCTTTTTCTCGCTTTTTTATGGATCGCGACGCCCTCTTCGAGGGCTCGCGATGACAACACCGGAGTTGTTTTTACTTGTATCAAATCGCCCTGCCTGTTATCAAATCTATCAAATTTTTGAGTTGACGTGTTGATAAATTTCTGTTTTTTGTAAAAAACGCTGAAACCAATATAATCAAATCATTTAAATTTTAGCCATAAAAACCAGGGAGAGAAAAATGGCAAAAAACACCCACCCATTAATTTCTCTTTCTACACAATTAGCTGCGTTGCTTTTAAATAAAGGCATTTTGTCTATGGATCAACTCGACGTTGTTCTTAAAGAACAACGAATTCAAGCCATTTCCTTTGAAGAGTGCTTACTGAATTTAGGATTGATTAGTGAAGGTGCTCTTGCAGAAGCCATTTCCTCTACAAGTGGCCATGATAAAATCAGTCTCAAACATATGCTTCTTGATTCCTCATTAAAGGCTTTCATTCCAAGAGAGATAGCTGAACAATTTTGTCTTATTCCTCTTTCCATGGAAGATGGAATCTTCAGAGTCGCTATGGCTGACGTTTACAATCTTAGCGCTCTCGATTATTTGCACCAGCAAGTTCCTTCAATCCAAGAGATCATCCCTCTCATTGCCCTTGAGTCAGAAGTCATTGAAGCCATTGACTATTTTTATGGTTACGATTTGTCGATTCGAGGACTCTTACGAGAAGTAGAAAATACTCCTCTCCATAGTGTCGCTCAAGACAATTATATCAACCCAACAGTACGTTTGGTGAATGCCATTCTTATGGACGCTATTAAATTAAATGCTTCTGATATTCACTTCGAACCTGAGGGTGTGTTTATGCGCCTTCGTTATCGTATTGATGGTGTTTTATCTCAAATTTGTACCTTCCATGCTACGTATTGGCCAGCTATTTGTGTGCGTATTAAGGTTATGTCCGAAATGAATATTGCGGAAACCCGGCGCCCCCAAAATGGACGAATAACGTTTTACGTAGGCCCAAGAGAGATTGATTTACGCGTTGCGTCCCATCCCACCATTCACGGAGAAAATATTGTCGTACGCATTTTAGACAAAAGCAGATCTCTGATTAGCCTTAATGCACTAGGCTATTCAGAAGAAGTCATGAGCCAAATCAAAAAGGTGCTCCAGAGGCCGGAAGGCATTTTTATTATTACGGGCCCCACAGGATGTGGAAAGACGACGTCTCTTTATTCCATGCTGAGTTATATAAGTACTCCTAAACTCAATATCATGACGCTAGAAGAGCCTGTAGAATATCAGCTACCCCTTATCCGCCAATCAGATGTGCGAGACCACGGAGGAATGAGTTTTGAGGACGGCGTACGGTCCATTTTACGACAAGATCCAGACATCATCCTTATCGGAGAAATACGTGATTCTGGAACAGCTCAAATGGCATTAAGAGCAGCAATGACAGGTCACCAAGTATTTTCTACCCTGCACACCAATGACGCACTTGGTTCCATCAATCGATTAATAGATTTAGGCCTTACGCGCCCCATGCTTGCGAGCCATTTGTTAGCAATTGTGGCCCAACGTCTTATTCGCAGAGTTTGTGCAAATTGTAAGAGAGAGAGGGAAATGATGCCTCACGAAGCCTTACTTTTTCAACTTTCTTCTCCCCTTCCCTTATTTGTGGCGGAAGGGTGCGCGTCTTGTCGTGGAACGGGATATAAGGGCCGCCTAGCAATCGCAGAAATTTTAGTTTTTGATCAAGAGATGGAAGAATGCCTCGCTACACGATCCTCAACCCTTCCTCTCAAAACTCTTGCTAAGAAAAAGGGCTTTATCCCCATGGAGGAAGACGCACGCCACCGCGTTTTAATGGGCGATACAACCCTCGAAGAAATTATGGGCTCTGTTGAGCTAGAGGGAATAAAATGAGCCTGTATCGCTACAAAGTCGCAGGGAAAAATGGCATCATTCAACAAGGTATGTTAGAAGCTCCCTCCCCCATTGAATTAAAAGCCCATATACGTGAACGTGGGCTTTCTTTGATTACCTATTCTACAACACCATCTTTTTCTTTCTCCAGGAAAGTTAAGCCTCGGATTCTAATGAATCTCTGTCTGCATCTCGAACAATTTGAAAGCGCTGGCATCCCTTTAAGAGAAAATTTAGAAGCCCTGTATCATCTTCAAACCCCCTCTAAACTTAAGACCACCTTGGGAGAAGTCATCAAAGACGTGGAAGGGGGATCTGTATTTTCAAAAGCCCTTGCAAAACACTCTTCTATTTTTGACGCTGTTTTTATAGGACTTATAGCGGTAGGTGAGAAAACGGGGCGCTTCTCTTTTGTTTTACAACAGCTTTTTCAACATCTGAAATGGGTGGATGAGGTGCATGCTCAAATCTCTAAAGCGCTTCGATATCCTTTGATTATGGCGATTGTATTGTTAAGCCTCATTATCATTTTAATGACTATTTTGGTACCAGAACTTGTGAAGTTTATAGAAACTTTTGCAGAGAGGGTTCCGCTTTCAACACGATTTCTTATTTGTATTTCAACTTTTTTGTCAAATAATCTCTTTTTTATATGTTTTGTGTTTAAAATGATTTTTATTGTTTTAATAATTTTTTTCAAATTTCACCGAAAAGGACCGTATTGGAAAGAACGGCTTTTGGATGCGCTCCCTCTTCTCGGCCCCTTACGGCGCAAGGTCGCTCTTGCTCGCTTTTGCCATATTTTTGCCGTTATGGTTGAAAGTGGAATTGATATTATTCAAGCACTCCAAACAGCACGTCAATACTTACAACACGGGCAAATGTATCATGCCCTAGAGGATACGGAACGTTATATAACAGAAGGCCTTTCTCTTTCAAACGCCTTTCAAAAAGCAGGTTTTTTTCCACCTATCGTGATACAAATGGTTAAAATTGGCGAAAAAACAAGCTCCCTACAAAAAACCCTTTTCCATGTAAAGGATTATTTTGATACTACCCTTAAACGTCAAGTAGAGCATACCATTGGACTTCTGGAACCCCTAATGATCTTATGTCTTGGAAGTCTCATGGCATGGATTATTTATTCTATTTTTTTGCCCCTCTATGACACTCTGTCCGTTTTAGATTATTAAAATCATGCGAGAGAGATTTATTTTATTTTTAACAGAAGATGAAATCATACTGCATAAAGACTCAAGTAAAAAAGTTTATTCCTTTTCTGATAACCTTGAAAAAATTCAAGCAGAGCTTAAAAAGCGAGTCTCCCTTTCCCCCAAGACTCCCCTTTGTCTTTTCATTGACCGCAATCATCAAGATGTACGAGACGAACAACTCCCGCCTCTTATGTTATGGGATCGGTTACGTCTCCTCTCTCATAAAAAAGAAGGATGGACGTCACAGGAAAAGTTTCATGGGTATCAATTTTTTAAACAGGATGGAAAATCCTTTCTTCAATGGATTAACATTACACAGAATGATTCCCTTATTTCCTGGATTTCATGGATAAAATCCCTTTCCAATCCCTTGCATGGCGTCTTTTTTGTCTCCCTAGAAGCCGAAAAATTTCTCAAGAAACACTTTCCCTCCTCTCATCATTACCAGATGCTGATCTACAAGATTAGCTCCCATAAAATACGCTACGTTATTTTTAAAGGCAGGCGGCTTTTACTTTTACGTCCCTGGTCTGGAGAAGAGGACCTTCGAACGTCTCTCCACTTTCTCAGTCGACTTTACCCAGATATTCATGAAAAGCTGCATGTCTTAAATTTGCTTAACGAGATTCCTATAAGCTTCCCTGATGCTATAACGTTGCCTGATCCTCAGGCGTTTATAGATTTTCTTATTTCTCAAAAACGGGCCTCTTGTGCACTTAACATTGATTCTTCATCGCAGAATCAATGGGTAATCAGAGGAATACAATTTGTTTGCTACAGCTTCCTTGCTTTAGCAAGTTTTTCTGTTTATCAAAGTTTACATTATCAAAAAGAAACACGTGCCCTCCTCTCTAAAACAGAGGTCCTAAAAGGTCGCATTCAGCATAAAAAAGCTCTCTTAAAAAACAAGGATGTTATTCAATTACGTGTAGCCCTAGATCACTATTACCATCTCAACTCTCAGATGAGAGACCCCTTCAAAGTCCTTGAAACACTTTCTCTAGCCTTAAAAAAAAATCACTTGCGGCTTGAAAATTTAATATGGAATTATGGGCAAACTATAGAGGTAGAGATCGGTTTTTTTATGCAAAATCATAATGAAAGCACTCTTTCAAATCAATTTTACACCCTTCTCTCTTCTTTGAGCACCCTGTTTCCCAATAGCCATATTCAGATCATGGAAGCACCTTTCAAAAGTGGCTCTCATGAAACATACAAATATCCTTTAGATCTATCCCTGCCCATGGCCCGCATTCGGATTGTACAGCCATGAAATCTACCATCCTCCTTCCTGTAGGCCTCGTCATCGTTTGTTCAGTCCTTTATTTGCAACAAACTCAAAGGATCTATTTTAACACAGCACGGGAGGTCTATGATGGGCTACAGAGACAGTTAAAGGCATTAGAAGAGGATGTAGATTTTCTAAAAAACCATCAAAAGCACATCAATTTTCTTATAAAGAAAGGATGGTTCTCTCCTCAAAATCGATTGATTGGAGGAGAAACGATAAACAAATGGACGAACCCTTTAAATGCGGTGCGTTTTACAATTGAACCAGAAACCATAAAAGAGATGAATACTGGGTATTTCTTTAAAGTCAGCAGAATCATTCTTGAAGCAGACGCTTTGTTAGACACGGATGTTTATGACTTTGTCGCCAATCTGTTAAATAATTTTCCTGGAATTCTTAGGTTACAGAAACTTGCACTCAGTCGAAACCAAAACGTAAACGAATTGAATTTATCCGCTTTAAGACAGCACAAACGGCCCAACTTTATCATAGGCGAAATCATTATGGAGTGGGTTTCCATGGAAGGTAAAAAACATGAAGAGTGATTTATATTTATATGCAATCATCATATTTTTTTTCTCCCCCTATCCCCTCGGGTCTTATCCCTCTTTATTGCTCACAGAACACGAGATTCGTTTGATTCATCAACATCTCTCTCTTGAAAACAATCTGCAGCATAACGACTCAAATCCTAGCAATTTCTCTCTCTCAGGGATTATCTATGTGGATGAACACCATTGGTCCTTATGGCTAAACAAGAGAATGATCCGGCCCGACAATCTCGACCAGATTAAGGGTGTTCGTATTGAAAAAGTTACCCCCCTTCTGGTTAAATTTTCCTGGGTTCCTCCCCGTTCTACCATACCTACACCTTTTACGCTTCGTCCCAATCAAACGTATTTAGGAAAAGAAAACAGAGTCATGTTTAAATAAAAATCGCCAACTCATAAGATATATCTTTAAAAATTAACTAATGATAAATATTATTACACTACACTAAAAACAGAAAATTATTTTTTCTGCTATTTAAAATTATAAGGGAGGTCAAACATGAAAATTATTCTCATACCATTTTGCATTCAATCAATGAGTAGGAAGACGAGGCGAGGGGCGCGGAGTGTATTCAAATACATGAGCACCCCGAGTCCGAAGTCTGACACCCTCATTGGAAGAATGCGAATTGGTATCACATCAACGATGGCTCTGGGAGCCCTCTGTATACTTACAATGAATCAACCTGCACAAGCGACGCTCATAGAGAGTGCCTCTCCGAGCTTTCATCTCGTCCGTGGAGGAGCTCGTGGAGGAGGCCGTGGCTTTGAAAACCGCGGAGAAGAAGATCGTGGAAATGAAGGTCGCAGTAATGAAAACGCTGAGACAAATTCAAGCGCAGGTGCTGCAGATCATCCTGCAACTGCTGAGGATAGAATGCATACGTTAGATAATACTGACAATAATCGGGCTAACAACCTAAAAAATGATGAAGCCGGCTGGGGTGAAGATGGTGGATGGGTAGACACAAACGGCCTTTGCTCTAATGGAGCAACACCAGATGCATTTGGGCACTGTCCATCTACATCTCAATAAAATTTTCAAAAATTAACTAATAATATTTTTTATTATGATAGAATAATACAATAGAAATTTATTTTCTATTATACAACTTAAAATGGAGGCAACTATGAAAATTCTTCTCACATCAACGATGGCTCTCGGAGCTCTCTGTATACTTACGATAAATGAACCTGCACATGCAGCCATCATTGACAGCCCTAATTTCCATCTCGCTCATGGAGGGCATGGCGGTGGTCATGGCGGCGGCCACATGGGTGGTGAAGGTCATTGGGGTGGTGGTCACGGTGATGGTCATCACCATGGTGACTGGGGCCATGACGGATGGGGCTATGGCGCTGGAGGTTTTGGCCTCGGTGTCGGCGTAGGTGCTCTTGGAGCAACAATCCTTAATGGCGGCGGAGACACCTATCAAGAAAACATCTATCAAGGAAGCCCCTATGGCTATAGCAATGGTAATTGTTATATTGATGAAGATGGCTACAGAGTTTGTACGACATACTAATTAAACTAAGCCCTTGCCATTCCTGGCAAGGGCTTTTTATTCGCTCATATCACCCCATCCAGGGCAATTGAATGCGTCCTTGGAAGCAGTTGTGCAACTTGCTCATATGGGCAATTAAAAGAGTAGAAAAATTTGCGTTATTTTTATTTTTTGATATCCTGTAGACGATAACAAAGGAACGATCTTTGGACCGGTCCTCGTTATCAAAGGTGTAGAAGCCGCACTCTGAGGAATAGAGTGTCTGTGGAAGATCTGAAAGCTAGCTCCACAGGCTTTTCCAAAAAGTGAGACAACTGCATCGGATACTCGAAGGGTGTCAAGCTTGTCCCCGTGAAGATGGGGAACGAGGAGGAGGCAACTGAGGGGCGAGCCTGAGTCGTCACAAGAGTAAGTGACGTGACAAGCGGCAAAACCCGAAGAGCCGGTTTCCGCGTGGGGTTAGGCCCCCCAAGGGTGACAGCTGCGAGTAGGCAGAAGAGGAATGTATGCGCCATTCCCCTTCTCACACGTTGCAACGTGGTTAAACTAAAATCGGTCCCGGGACCATCTTTTATAAAGATTACCAGGCAAAGAAAGGGAAAGGAAGGACAAAGGAGAAGAAAGGGAGAAGAAAAGAGAACAAAATAAGAACCTATCGTTATGTTGTCTACGAGTGCTCTGACAATATTAAACTTTAGGATGCGTTGCTATAGTGTTTTGAGTTTAAGAGTGCCAAACCGCCCAGAGAGGGCGGAGAAGTAAGTAATGAACTTAGCCGGTAGCCACCCTAAGGTCGTCATCACGAGGAGCGGAGCGACGTCGTGATCCATTTTACAACTGCGAAGCAGTTTTCGCAACTCTACACATGTAATATTATTGCTTCGCAACAAAAATGGATTGCCACGTCGCCTGCGGCTCCTCGCAATGACGACTATTATGCTATATCAATAGGTTAACAATTTAAGTTCATTGAGAGTTTACACTCTCAAACTGTCATGCTGGGCCCTGTCCCCTGCTGTGGCAGGGATTGTTTCAGCATCTAAAATTATCACCTAAAACAGCCACCAAGAGAGAAGAATAAAGAGAGGCAAAAGAAGACTTAAAGACCACACCATATAGGCAAAAAAACTGGGCATGGAGATGTTGTGACTTTCCGCAATGGATTTGACCATAAAATTGGGTGTATTCCCAATGTAGGTCATAGCGCCCATAAAAACCGATCCTAAGGAAATAGCAACCAAAGTTTGAGAAAGGGTGGACATCAAAAGGGAAGCATCCCCCCCAGCCATATTAAAAAACACAAGATAAGTTGGAGCATTATCTAAAAATGAAGATAAGAATCCTGAGAGCCAAAAATACATACCATTTTGGGGTTGATCTCCTACATCTACGAGAGAAATGAGGGGGGCCATGGCCCCCTGCAGCCCCGCATCAAGGATGGCAATCACGGGAATAACAGTCATAAAAATTCCAAAGAAAAGCTTAGCAACTTCTTTTAAGGGTTCCCAAGAAAAACGATTGGCTTTATGAATAGCAACGGGCGTGAAAAACCACGAGATCATGGCCAAGAGAACGAGACCTCCATCTCGTATTATATTTTGAAGCTCAAGATGCACTCCTCCTATAGATAAAGAATAGCTTGGACTCCAAAGCCCGCTTAAGAGCACAAAACCAATCACCCCTAAAAAAAGCAAGCCATTCCACTTTCCCTTAATTTTTGACCTGAATTGAACTTTTTTAAGAAGCACCCCTTCTTTAAACAAAAAATAAGTATCAAACCCATAGAACAAGGCCAGCAGGGGAAGAATCATTAACATCATGGGTAAAATTAAATGTTCTGTGGGCCAAAAAAAGGAGACCCCATTTAAAAACCCTAAAAAGAGAGGAGGATCGCCAAGAGGCGTAAGAGCTCCCCCAATATTAGCCACCAGAAAAATAAAAAAGATCATCTGATGTACACGATGTTTTCGCTCTCGATTAATGTGCAGCATAGGGCGAATGAGCAGCATGCTTGCGCCTGTTGTCCCAATCCACCCCGCTAAGAAGGTTCCGACGGCAAGAAGGGCCGTATTGACAGCAGGTGTTGCAGAAGAGTCCACCGTTATCTGAATCCCCCCCGAAATCGTATAAAGGGCACCGATCATCACGACAAAAGGCATATACTCATGAAAAAGGGTTCCTAAAATTTCAGCTTGGGTAACCGACACTCCAAAAACAGCTATTAAGGAAAAAAGTGTAACGAAAGACCAGGCTAACGCTACTTTTCCATAATGAGCTTCCCAAAAGTGGATGGCTATAAGAGGCATCAACGCTAAAGACCCCAACATGCCACAAAAGGGCAATACCCACCAAAAGCTTAAGCTTTCTGAGGCAAGTCCGTGTGCCATCAAGGGACTTCTTTCTTAGGGGAAACCTTAAGTTTTGTTGCGATATTACAAAAGGTTTTAATAATGTGATCCTGAGTTTCAGGTTCTAAATAAGGATGCATCGGCAGACTAAGAACACAATTAGCTAACGATTCACTTACCGGAAGAGTTGGCGTTGCACAGGGATAAGCTTTGTAAGCTTCTTGATGATGAAGGGGGAGGGGATAATAAATGACAGAGGGAATCCCTGCTTTTTTGAGTTCATCCATAATGTCTTGGCGCTTTTCTGGATCTACTTTCAGCGTATATTGAGCCCAAGCCGATTGACAGCCCGGAGCAACGAAAGGCGGGATAGCGACATCCCTAAGAGCTGCTGAATAACGATCTGCAACCTTTTGCCTTAAAGAAATTTCCTCGGGAAAAATAGTAAGTTTTTCAATAAGAATAGCAGCTTGTAAGGTATCCATGCGTCCATTGATGCCAATCCGTATGTTCTTATATTTATCCCCCTCACTTCCCTGCCCATGAATCCGCAAGGACTGAAGAACGTCGAAAATGTCCTTATTTTCTGTAAAAACAGCGCCTCCATCTCCATAACACCCAAGAGGTTTTGGAGGATAAAAACTGGTTGTTGTGGTCTCTACAAGAGCCCCTATTTTTCGACCCTTATAGGTGCCTCCAAAACTTTGTGCTGCATCTGCCATAACCCAAAGTCCATGTTTGTTTGCAATACGGGTCAACGCATCGTAATCAGCCGCTTGGCCAAAAAGATCCACAGGAATAATACCAGAAGGATGCAATCCCAACGTCTTAGCGCGGTCAATCCCTTTCTCAAGACTTATGGGATCCATATTAAAGGTATCTGGTAGAACATCGATAAAAACAGCGGAAGCCCCCATCCACGCAACAACTTCGGCAGTGGCAGCAAAGGTAAAACTGGGAACAAATATAGCATCCCCAGGCCTCACGTTTTTAGCGCGCAACACAAGGGCGAGAGCATCCGTACCGTTGGAGCAGCTCAAGGTATATTGGGCCCCGCAAAACGACGAGAGTTGGGTCTCAAGAGCATGAGTTTCAGGACCCATAATATAGGCTCCGTGATCTAAAATGCGTAGTAGGGCCGCCTCTATCTGAGGACGAATGCGTTTTTGCTGGGTAGCAAGATCAATAAATGGAATCATTATACTCTTCGCCTTTCAAGTTTCGGGTGCGTTAACCTTCGGGTCTCGCCCTCTGTCACGTAGTGAACTACGCTCATCGGGCTCGCCACTCGGTTGCCTATCCGAATTCTTGAAATCCTTTGAGTATAGTTGTACTTTGTCTTGTAGAGATTTTTCAGCAGCCTCTAAAACCTCTGTCACACACAAACCTTCTTCACCTGATGTCAGCGGAGTCTCACCCTTTTGAATGCAAGATAAGAAATGAAGACACTCATGTTTAAGAGGCTCAAATTCTGGAAGAAGAACAGCGTGGCTTTCAAATCCATCATTTGCGTGAGGCTGACCGTGTTTCCATTCGAAACAACCTTTTGAGATTATAAGTTTTTCAGCCAGTGGCTTACGATCATCAAAAACAGCAATTCCATTTTCTCCAGTAACGATCAACTTTTGTTCCTTAAATGGAGAAAGCCAAGAAGCGTGAATATGGGCCGTAAGACCACTCGGGAATGTAAGATTCAAAAGGGCACTTGCTGGCTTTTCTGGTGTCAAGAAAGTTTGACCTATGGCATCAATTTTGTTCGGTTGACTTTGGGCTAGAGCAAGAATCAACGAGATATCGTGGCTTGCCAAATCCCATAAGATACTTTCATGGTAACGAAAACGCCCAAGAGCTAACCGATTGGCATAAATATGTTTCAAGGAACCCAATTCAGATAACCGTTCTTTTAAAGCCATAAAAGCGGGATGATACTGGAGAATATGCCCTACCATCAGAATACGGTTATGCGTTTTTGCAAGGAAGCATAGCTTTTTAGCGTCCATAACCGAAAGGGCCATGGGTTTTTCGACATAAACATGTTTGCCGGCCTTAAGAGCCCACTCAGCTTGCTCGGCATGAAAGGGTGCAAGGGAAGCAATAACAACTGCATCCACCGCAGAATGGCTAAAAACCTGATCTGCCGTAAATGCATCCACCTTATATTCAAGGGCACTGGCCTTTGCTTTCTGAGAATCTGTATCACAAATAGCGACAAGAGCCCCAAGCTCTGCAAAGTTTCGAGCTAAATTTTTTCCCCATGCGCCACAACCAATAACAGCAATACGAGGAATAAAAACCGTGTCATTTAAAGTACGAGTCATGCCCCTACTCTAAAAACAAGCCCTTAGAGAGTCAATCAAAAGAGCCTCCTTAATCTTCACAAAATGTAACAGAAGATTAAAGAGGCAGGGCGATTCAATAGAGCTCTTGCATAACCCTTTGCCGTTCGCCCTGAGCGTAGGTTCTTGCCCTGAGCTTGGCGAAGGGAAAGGACCGAAGTCGAAGGATCGAGCGGTGTGCTCTAGAATTTAAGTTCATTAGGAGCCCCCCACCCCCTAGGGTGGAGAAGTAAGTAATGAAGTTGTACCCCTCACCCGCCCCTTCAGGGCGACCTCTCTTGTCACGCAGGAGAGGTGAAAAACTTTCACTTCCTCACAAATTTTCATGAGGTGGTCCTGAGTTCTCAGTCTTTAGAGCTTGAATTTTTGTTAAAATTGCGAGATTGTCAACTTGCTTTAATTATTTTTCTGGATCAAATGAGTTACCTTACACGCTATATTTTTGGACAACTTTTTTTTACAGTATTTATCACAACCTTGATGCTTACGTGCATCATGTGGCTTGCGCAGTCCCTGAGATATATTGATTTTATGGCAAACAAGGGTGCCCCATTTCTTTTGTTTTGCGAAATGCTTTTCTATCTTTTACCTAATCTTGTCGTTATTGTAGCCCCTATCGCTGTGCTTATAGGAACTCTTTTTGTTTATAATAAGCTCATTGCAGATCATGAACTAATTGTTATGCAAGCGTCAGGAATGGGGCATTGGCAACTTGCAAAGCCTGCCATTTTAATTTCAGCTATTGTTACCATTTTTCTTTATATATTTACACTTTATTTTCTTCCTCTTTCTTTTAGAAAGTATCGTGATATCACTATGGTGTTTAGAGAAAAATCTTTGACAAGTTTAGTGCAAGTTGGGCAATTTAATACTTTAGGAAAGTATACAGTTTATGCACGCTCCCAGGATTCACAAGGAAATTTTTTAGGTATTCTTATTTATGATGGCACCCAAAATGAAAAATCGATGATTTTTATGGCTGCAAAAGGAATTATACTTAATGATACAGAAGGAGGGCGACTTTTACTTATTAATGGGAATCGTCAAGAGAAAGATCTCAATACAAGCAAACCTTCAATTCTATACTTTGACCAATATATCATTGAAACTAAAAATAAATCTGCTAGTGAAGAAAAAGGGGATCGCTTTTTAAAAGCATATGAACGTCACGTAGGGGATCTCTTCAATCCATCAGAAAATTTATCACCATCAATCCGTTTAGAGTTTATATCAGCTGCTCATCAGCGCTTAATTTCTCCTCTTTATGCGTTAGTTTTTGGACTTTTGGGTGTTTGCTGTATGCTTTTAGGGCGATTCAATAAAAAGGGCAGAACATTTAATATTTTAACAGCTTGTGTTTTTTCAATATTCATAGAAATTTCTTCTATTATATTTTTGCATACGTTAAAATATTCCGCTGTTATGATTCAACTATCATATGGACTTATTGTTACAACACTTATGATTTGTTTTTTCCTTCTTACACCATGGGCAAATGGAATTTTGAATAGATCGATGCCATGGAGAACGCGATGAAAATTTTTGGTTTACTCTCTCGTTATGCCAGCCGTTCTTTTTTAAAAAGCTTTATAATCACATTATTATGCTTGTTTTGCATCGTTATTACTTTTGATTTTGCAGAGTTGCAAAGGCGCGCAGGTTCTAAAGAAATTAGTCTGGCTATTAAATTAAAAATGGTTTTACTCCGCTCTCCTGATTTACTAGAGCAAATCCTTCCTTTTCTTGTTTTTATAGCGGCTCTTTTTATTTTTTGGAGAATGAGTCGCACAAATGAACTCCTTATCTTTCGTTCAATCGGTGTGTCTCTTTGGCGTCTGATTCTCCCGATTAGCTTAACCGCAATTATGATAGGACTTATTGACTTAACCGCATTTAACCCCCTCTCAAGTGCCATGCAAAGACAATATGGAAAACTTGAAAAACGCTATCTTTCAAAGACAAAAGAAGATATGAAGGTGGCATCAACTGGATTATGGTTAAGTGAAAAAATGGGGCCCAATCAAGCTATTTATCGAGCAGATAAAATTGATTTAAAAAATTTAGCCCTCCTCAATCCCAATATTGTTATAACGTCTCCTGAAAATCACTTTGTTGAACGACTTGATGCAAAAACAGCTCAAATTCAAGGCAATAAACTAATATTAAAAGAAGGTTGGGAAATGCGGTCAGGAAAATCTGCCCAGGCATTTGCAGAAAAAACGATTGAGACCTCTCTCAATAAAAATAAAATAGAAAGAATGAATGTGAGTCGGTCTCTCTTGTCTTTCTGGAATTTACCCTCTTATATCGCTCTATTAGAGGCATCAGGGCTTCAAAGCCTTAAATACGAGATGTATTGGCATTCTATGCTTGCACGTACATTTTGGTTGGGGGCAATGACTTTATTGGCAGCTGCTTTTTCATGTCGTCCCCATAGACAAGGAAAAACAATTTTAATCCTTTTGGTAGGCCTTGTCGTTGGATTCGCCATTTATTTTTTCAAAGATATAACTTTTGCTTTAGGTGCTTCAGGAAGATTGCCACCTATAATTGCCGCTTGGCTTCCTCCGCTCTTAACCCTTATGGTAGGAGCTGTACTAGTCTTTAACCAAGAAGATGGGTAAAAATGAGTTTTAAAACAGGAATTATATATCTTCTTATAAGCTACAGCTGCCTATCGCCTCTTTATGGGATCGAAGCAGATGAAAATCAACCTGTCTTATATTATGCAGATAGCCAAACCTATGATCGTGAGCTGGGTATCTTAATTTTAAAGGGACATGTCGAGTTTACTCATCAGGGCAGCATCTTAGAAGCTGATTATGTAACCTATAATGAAGCCGCAGATATTGTTACGGCCTCAGGAAATGTAAGACTGCGCCAGCCTGACGGAGAGATTAACTTTGCAGACTATTTGGAATTAACGGGAGATATGAAGAAAGGCATTGTTCTTCAACTCAGAACCCTTTTAGAAGATGACTCAAAAATAGCTGCTCTTGAAGGACGCAAATTTGAAAATCGTCAGGAACTAGATCAAGCTGTATACACACCTTGTGAGCTCTGTGGGGATAAACTTCCAACCTGGCAAATCAACGCCCGTCGTGCAGTTAAGGATGATGTTAATAAGGATATTATCTTCACGGACGCGGAGTTCCGATTTTTAGACGTACCACTTCTGTATTTTCCCTATGCAACCCAGCCTTTGGAGCGCCGAAGTGGTTTTCTGCTGCCTAAACCAGATTATATGACAAGTTTTGGTGGCATCCTTCAAGTGCCCTACTACTTGGCCTTAACAGAAGACATAGATGCAACCATAACACCTGTCTTTTTTACTGAGCAAAAACCCTTGCTCCTAGGAGAATATCGGCAAGCTTTTGGAAGTGGTATTTTCAATATTGATGGAAGCATCACCAATTATAAAAAAGATGCAAAAGATAAGAAAGAAGAGAAAGCGGCAGAACTAGCTAGAAAGGCAGGAAACAAAGTAGACTTTCATCTTCCCAAAACCAGGGGGCATGTTTTTGGGAATTTGGAGGCAAATTTGACCGACATCTGGCGCCTTCAATTGGAGGGTGGTTATGTTAGTGATAAAACCTATTTCCGTAAGTATCAGTTTTCTGGTTGGCAACATGAGAATGCTCTAACCTCTAAAGCGGTCTTAGAAGGTTTTTTAAACCAGCGAGACTATGCAGCACTTAAGACCTATCACTTCCAAGGTCTTCGAGTTGCTCAGGATCACCAGTCACGTATTTCTGCGCCTCTTCCCATAATGGAATATAGTGCTTATTCAGCTACAGATCCTCTGGGAGGGCGCTTCAAATTTGATGGGAACTTATTAAATCTCTATCGTCAGAAGGGAATTAATGTGCAACGAGGCATTGGAATCGTCGGCTGGCAACGTCCTTGGAACACTCCCATAGGGCAAGTATTTACTCTTTTTGCCTCAACCCGAGGTGATCTTTACAAAGTTGAACATGCCCACAATCTTAGGAGAAGGGAAAATCTTCGTAGAAGGGAAAACCAAGAAAGAATCCGCATGGACCAATCGATAGAAAGAGATGGAGGGGCGCGCTTTTTTCCACAAACAGGTCTTAATTGGAAGTGGCCTTTTATCAATTCATTCTGCAAACAGAATGTAGTCCTTCAACCAGTTGGCCAACTTGTTGCGGCTCCTGTCCAAGCCATAGGAGTGAAAGGGCGTAAGATCCCCAATGAAGATAGCCAAGACCCTGAATTTAACGATGCTAACCTTTTCAGCCCAGATCGATTTCCAGGTTACGATAGAATAGACACGGGAAGTCGAGCCGTTTATGGGGGTGAAGTTCTTACGACGGGAACACTCCTTGGAGATGTTGAACTCTTTTTAGGACAAAGCTACTCGTTATCAAACCATCAACATAATAACATCATCCCAGGCTTAAGACGCCAAGCTTCAGATTATGTTGGTCGCTTTGAAGCTAACCCGGTTAGCTGGCTGTCCCTGAATTATCGATTCCGTTTGGATCAAAAGTCACTCAGTACGCGAGTTGCCGAAGTTGGAGGATCGCTCGGTCCAGCGATTGCAAAACTTTCAGGGACGTATGTGTTCATCAGCAGACACGCAGCAGATACGCTAATGAATAGGGCAGCTCTGCTCGATAATAGAAACATTAACCGAGATAGAAGGAACATTAGCCAAGCAAATCTTACGTTTTCTTCTCAATTCACGGAAAGGTGGACGCTTACAGCAACACTCACAAAAAATTTCCAGAAAAGAACACGCGCGGAAAGGTTACAGAATATAAATGATCACCATGGAATTCTTTCTGAAGGCATTGGACTGATGTATAAAAATGATTGTTTTGGACTCGGTATGACCGTGACACGCCAATTCTATAAATCCGCTGATGTAAGGCCCGCAACCATTGCCGCTGTCACACTCTGGCTTAAAAATGTTGGTGACTACGGCTTCTCCTTTAATCCAACACAGGGCTTATTTGGAGAGAGAAAACCTTCAGATAAGACACCGTAGAGCCTGAATAAGTCGTTTTTTTAGAGAGGGCGCGGGTTTTTTGTCTCTATTTTGAGAGGCGTTTGAGGCGGAGGTGAAGTTTCATTTAATTCGCCTAATAAGGAGATTAACTCTTGCTTACACTTTCTAAGTTTATTAACCTCGCGTGCATCATCTTTGTCATGAATTTGCAGTGCATTCACTTTAATTTCAATAAGGTCGAGCATGATTTCAAGTGATTCACGAGATATTATCATAGTTTCTCCTAAGATGTTATTAACTATAAATTGTATACTCAAAAAGTTAAGAAAAAGATAAATAACTATGCCTATTATGAACCTTGATATATTTTGCCAACAGGCCTTTGAAAAAGGAGGACGATTTTTAGGATTTGACGTAGGAGAAAAATCAATTGGTCTGGCGCTCTCTGACACCAAATGTATGATTGCTACCCCTTTCCAAGTCATGCATCGGACCCAATGGACAAAAGATGCTGCGAGTCTCTTAAAAGTCATTAAGGAACACCATATTGTTGGAATAGTTATTGGGTTTCCCTTAAATATGAACGGAAGTGAGGGTCCTCGTTGCCAGTCAACTCGACAGTTTTGTGCTAATCTACTCCACTTCATTGATCTCCCCATCTGCCTATGGGATGAACGACTTTCAACTATGGCAGTTACACGCACCCTCCTTGAAGCAGATATGTCCCGAAGCAAACGGGGAAAAGTCGTTGATAAAATGGCCGCTGCTTATATTCTTCAGGGCTTTTTAGATGCCTTTGGTCGTTTACATAACCGTAAGTAGCCCCAGCTTTGCATAAGAAATGCTTTTTTATTCCTTATCCCAAATTGGGGTTAAAGAGAGCTTAAAGGGCCCCAAGCAATACCATAACCAAGGAACGCAACAAATTTTTTTGATCCTGCAATGCTGTGACCAACACTAAAGGCAAGGAAGGAATTGGGATTAAAAAAATAACTTCCCCCAAAATTAGATATAAGTTTCGCCCTATCGTTAGAATTTATTTTTCCTTCTCCAACGAACTCATTTCCTAACATAAGATATTTTGTTATTTGTAATTGGATAAGCACGCCTCCAAAAGGATAATTACGGGCTTGTTTTGCGTTATTTATATAATAACCTCCACCTGTTGTGACACTCCACTTCCCATATTTCTTTTGTATCCATAAAGGCAATCTTCCTATCCAGGCCCCATTTCCAAGCCCCTTCTTGGCATCACCTGAGGGAAAGGTAATTTTGGGGTAAAGGGCAACGTTAGGGAGTGTTTCCGTTTCATGCACAAAGCGATATTTAACACCAAGCCTTACATCCCCATATCCATAATGAGAGGGAAGATGTTTAGGCGTTGCTAAGGTCGCAGGAGGAACGACAGCAAAAAATTGTAGATCAGGATAAACACCAACATTAGCCATAAGAGCAGGTAGATTGGCAACGCCTCCTCCTTTTGTTTGAGAGAAGGAAGAATGAAAATCTAAGGTAACCCGTTCGTAAGGGGTTGGCAGAGGCGTATCCATAATAAATTCATCTGCAGTCGAAAAGGAAATCTCTTTAGCCCAAGCAAAGTGTTGGAGGAAAAAGGAGAAGAAAAAGAAAATTGAAAAAAGATAAGAAACACTTCTTCCCCTGTCCCGGCTCACAAAAAGTATTAGAGCTCTTGCATAACTGGATTCAAACGTCCCAAAACTGTTATGCTGGCCCTGTCCCCGCGAAGGCGGGGATTGTTTCAGCATCTCTTGAGCTCCTGAAATAAGAACCTGTCGTCATGAATAAGTTCATCCTTCGACTTCGCTGCTTCGCAGCTACGCTTCCTTCGACTTCGGTCCCTTTGGGACCTACGCTCAGGACGAACGGTGAGGAGAAAGCTTCTATCTTCCGTTCGTCCTGAGCGTAGGCTCTGAAAGAGCCGAAGTCGAAGGATGAACGGGGTTAATGTCTCATGCCATTTTTTCATGACGACAGGTTCTAAAGTCAGGATGACGGCAATGTGGTAGCTGAATTCGGTTATGCAAGCACGCTATTCCTTTTTTTCTTAATTGAACCTCTTTCGCAACTGAACCCGATCGTCCCAGGATAATGACACCGAATGTGCGACTATTCCCATTTTCGAAAGAGATCTATAGTGCATTGACTTTAAAACGTTACAAAAACCGCCGTTGGTTGTAATCCTGAATTTATTTCAGGATCTAAAGAGATGCTGAAACAATCCCCGCTACGAGCCAAGGGACAGGGCCCAGCATGACAGTTGAGAGTAAGAAAAAAACGGCTTATTTCCTTAGATTTTTTCATTTCCTATATCGAGCTCAGGTTATTTTAAGGCACCTTAACATAAACTCCATAGGGGCGCTATGCCCATAAAGGGTCACCTCACATAAATTCAAGGTATAGCAAAAAAGGTTGTTTTTCCCTCATTTCCGGTGAAGGCGGGGATGATGACACCTCTGGTTTTCTATCTACTTTTATATGAGGCAGCCCTGAGGATATTGACAGCTTTGCAGGGAAGGGATAACTCCTAAAAATTAAAAGGTTATTTCTTTACTCTACCTAACAATAACCAAGCGCCATTCTCCGGTAAATACATAACCCCAACTTTGCACAAGAGGCTTGCAAGCTATTAAAGTTTGCAAATTAAGAATCCAAAAGGTTATGTTGTTTTTCAATACCTTTCTTCAAATCTCAAAAAAATTGTCCGGTAGTGAGGCTGGGTACACTTGACAAAAGGACATAGAGCTATTATTTTACTTGTAAGTATTTTATAAATTAAATTTTATATTTATATATACATTTTTTGTTAATTTTTACGAGGTTTTTAAAATGTTTGATGTTAAAAAGCTAGCCACTGCTGTTATTTTCACAAGTATGCTGTTTACGGGATCTTCCGTTGTTTACGCAATGGATGATGACGATCCGAACATGAAGGCAGCTCTTGCCCTTTCTTTAAAAGAGCCACAAGCAGCTGTAACAGAAGACGCGCAGTTTGAGGAAATGCTTAGGACAGCTGAGAAGCGTTCTTTTCAGGAGGCCTACTTTAGCCCTGAAGAGCAAGTAGAGGAGGAGTACGGTGCTCGTCTATCTTCACTATACATGGAATCAATGAAGGCACAGGCGGAATTAATACAGTTGATAAAAGAAAAGGGTTACATGTCTTTTTATGCCCAGCCTTGCCTACAGTTGGGGTTGCGGCTCGAGAAACTAGAAAATGCATCTAATTGGCTGAAGCTAGAGTCTGAATATCCTTCACAGCCACGAGACTCTGCATATTATTTGCGGAGAACAAATCTTACTGATGAATTCAGTTCTTTTGTTGAAGGAGTAAAAATAATGTCTCAGAGGATTTCCTCACGTAGGCCAATGAAAGACATTGTATCAGAAGTTGCTAACTTAGCAAAAAGCAAGGGATATACTGAAGCTCGTGGCGTTAACTATCTCACCCGACTTTTGGAGAAGGAGGCTAAGACTATTTCTCAATTTGATGCATGGGCAAACCGCGCTGTAGCGATGCTTCAAAGCTTACACATTGATAGTAAAAGCGATGTAAATGCGAATAAAAAGCAATTAGGTCAAGCCTTAATGGATTTTCTAAATGAAGTTAACCCAGGTTTTAGACTACGTCTTCTAGAAGAACTAGGTCATTCCTGAGCGAGTTCAGATAGAAGTGAGACTGGTTGAGGGGCAAGTTAGATGAGCTGAGCGCGCCCCCAACTAGCGCGCTGACAATCTTTAATTATGGGGTTCAGTGTCGTTCGGTCCTTCGACTTCGCTGCTCCGCAGCTACGCTCAGGACAAACGGTGTGGAGAAAGCTTCCATCTTCCGTTCGTCCTGAGCGTAGGCACGAAGTGCCAAAGTCGAAGGACAAACGGAAGGGGGAGAGATAAACTGAATAATCTCAACGAGATATCTCCCCTCTCCGTTTGTCCTGAGCGTAGCTGCGGAGCAGCGAAGTCGAAGGACCGAATGGTGTAATGTAGTCACTCATCCTAAAGTTTAATATTGTCAGAGCACTAGCGCTGTAGCGAAGCTCATCTAACAAGGGGACCTCTCCTCCGTAACAGCTGAAGAGAAAGCTGAAATGAAAAGGTTGCGCGAAACAACGGATTTAACTGGTAAAGAAATTGCAAAAGTAGTGAAGCTAAAGCTTAAATTAGTATGTGAATATTTAAATTCAATTGGGCTTTTTACAACGCAAAGAGATATACAACTAACAAAAGAGCAAAAAGATACGATTAAAAGGCTAATTAACGATCCAAACAAGACACGAGCAGATATTGTACGAGAAACGGGTTGTAGTGATTATTTATTAGATAAGTATATACAAATGATAGGGAAACCTACGCATTGGAAGAGGAAATCTTTAACCGATCAGGAGAAATCTCAAGTAAAAATGCTTGCAACAACGACAACCTTAAGTCGGAGGCAAATCGCAGCGAAAATAGTGCGAAACCATCATGTAACCGTAGGTAACTATTTAGATTCAATAGGTATTTATGCAAAGCAGCGAAGTTTGACAGAAGAACAAAAAGCTGAAATTGCAAAATTGGCGCCAGATGCAACAATAACGCACGCAGAGATTGCACGAAGGGTATGTTGTAAGCCCAAGCAAGTTAGCGAACACTTAGCAACGACAAATGCTCCTAAACGTGCTACTGGTAAGCGCTTAACTCCTGAGCAAAAGGATTTAATTATAAAATATGACGGTGAAGGGAATAGTCCTGAGAAAATGGCTCCTCTTGTAAAAGCGACACCAAAGACGATTCGTAAATATCTAAATGATCAGGCAGATAAAGAGCGGGGCACATCTAGATAACAAGGAAAAGGCTGCCTCTCGTAAGTAGAATGCTAATACTGCCCCCCAAGGTCAAGAACACTAAGCAGCTATTTTTAGGGAGAGATTGTCCATATTCTTTTTTCCTTTAGCTGCTTAAAACTTGTTGTTGTTGGCTCTGTGGCGCTTATGGGAAACTCGTTAGAATTTTCCACAGATCCATCAGGGTGGCTGGCCTTGATTTAAGAGATATCGACACACCAGCAATCATGAGGTGTTGCCGGAGGATTATCCTTCAATGTTAATTTATTCATCCGCTATCCTTTGTGTAAAGTTCTCTCATTTTTTAGAAAAATATTGATTTAAACCATAGACTAAGTTGGCGAAAGGCATATCAATACCGCTATAGACGTCAAAAGCAAGGGGACTTGCATTATCCTTTAATATTTCGACAGCGACATTTGAATATCCAACGACTTTTACCCCCGCTTGCACCATTCGCATCACGCCAAGTTCACCTTGTTTGACGATAAATGCGCCTGAGGCATCAATGACGGCATAAACATCATAGCCCTTCCCAACAGCTGTTATTGCTGGAAAAGCAAGGCATACATCTGTCGTTATCCCTGTCATGATCAGTTTTTTTCGACCTGTTTTCTCAATAGCCTCACAAACCTTGTGGTCGTCCCAGGCATTGACCGTCGTGCGCTCAATGATGGGAACGTCTTGCAATAATCCACCTAATTCCGGAATAATTGGCCCCCACATGCTCTCTGCCCGAGCATCTCATCCCTTAAGAGATCCTCGGATCAAGAAAAGTCATTGTTTTTCTTCGAAAAACAAACCTTTTCTAGTCCAAGGATGACACTCTCCTCAAAAAGTGACGGGTAGTGTTCAAAAAATGACAGCACCCGTTTTTGAATTGACAAATGAGAATTTTTATTGCATGTGTTACTTCAGTTTATGTTTTTTATAGGTGTATTAAAGTGATGAATTATTCAAGTCTATCGTTCAAAAAGAAATTAGGGTTTGCTTCGCTGCTCGTTTTGGTCTCTCTTGCCCATCCTTTCTCAGGGTTTGCCATGGACAATATGGAACAGCACGAAGGCGAAACAGGGGAATCTGACGAGAACGATAGTAAATTAGAAAAGTCTGGATCAAGAAAACGTAGGCATGCTAATGGGGGAGACGAAGGACGTAAGAAGAGATTGCGTAATAATGCCGTCCCCCCTAGCGCACCATCCACACCAGCAATACCTAGTGATGCAATAGCGCCTTATTCCGCAGCGCCAAGTCCGGCCCCTCTTGACGTATTGGCAGACGTAGCCGTTCTAACCCCCCCCTCATCAACTGCTGCGTCATCCTCAGAGAATGTGGTTGATGTCTCCGCTTCTTCTCGTTTTTCTGTTGTAGAAAATGGGAGTCATGTCCTGCCTCCTCTAACTCTGGATGAAATTAACATTCTAATTGTTCAAGCAAAACAGAATGATAGAGAGGCTCAGGCTAAACTAATGAAGTACTTCTCTTCTGGCTTATATGTACCTTACCTAGAGCCTCAGAAGATTGGTTTTCTGAACTGGAAAAGTCCCAATCCAGAGCAGACATTTCAAGCCTATTGTTGTGAAAATGATGTTTATGCTCGCTACATCCTATGGAATTTCGATACGGTGGGGGCAAACTTTCCAGGCATACTTGATGCGGTAAAAAGACGAGCTAGTCAAGGGAATGCTCTGGCTCAGAATAACCTCGGTAATACGTATTGGCATGGCAGAGGGGTGAAGCAGGACTATATCCAAGCTGCCCAATACTATCAACTTGCCGCTGATCAAGGCTATGCTAATGCTCAGAACAACCTCGGCATTGCGTATTGGCATGGCAACGGGGTGCAGCAGGACGTCGAGCAAGCCGTCAAATACTATCAACTTGCCGCTGATCAAGGCCATGCTACGGCTCAGAATAACCTCGGCATTGCGTATTGGAATGGCAAAGGGGTGAAGCAGGACGTCGAACAAGCTGTCCAATACTTTAAACTTGCCGCTGATCAAGGGGATGCTAAGGCTCAATATGTCCTCGGTAATGTGTATTGGAATGGCCAAGGGGTGAAGCAGGACTTCGAGCAAGCCGTCAAATACTTTAAACTTGCCGCTGATCAGGGCCATGCTAGGGCTCAATGCACCCTCGGTAATGCGTATGCGAATGACAAAGGGGTGAAGCAGGACGTCGAGCAAGCCGTCAAATACTATCAACTTGCCGCTGATCAGGGCTTTGCTATGGCTTGGAATAGCCTCGGTAATATGTATTGGAATGACCAAGGGGTGAAGCAGGACTTCGAGAAAGCCGTCAAATACTATCAACTTGCCGTTGATCAAGGCAGTGCTGTGGCTCAAAGTAACCTCAGCACTGCGTATGAACTTGGCAAAGGGGTGAAGAAAAATATGGCAACAGCTTTATACTACAAAATGGCAAGTAAAAATGCGACACATAATCCTTTCGTTTCTACCCATCTTTCCTATGTTCCCTTTGTGGCTCAGCAGAATGAGAAGTGCGCCGATAAATTAAAGAAAATCAGCGATAAAGAAAAGAAGACGACCCCTCAGGGTGGCTTGGCCTATTTGCTGAACCGTCATCAAGAGAAACGCGAAAAAGAAGAAAAGCAGACCTTCCCCATTCCAGAGATCAGTCGGTTGTACCAAAAAATCATTCAGATCGAGGAAGACGCCATTGCTCTTTTTGATCAGCTTCCGCAGGCCATAAAAAAGGGTTTCATGGTTCCTGGAATGCATCCCGGTTCTCCAGAAGTAGAAAAGGATTGCGCAGAGCAATCTCTTCCGCTTCAGTTAGGGGCTTGCGTGATCGATGGCGTCAACTATCTGACCTTTGGAGAACAAAACCTTAAGCTTCGCGAGCTTCTTTTCGGGATTGATGAAAAAGTTAATCTCATCCATCAAGCCCTCGAAACGTTGAGCGTCAAGTATTATAACAAGGACGAATACGACCGGATTCAACGAGAAATAGTCTCAAAGAGGGGCAATCCTCAATCCGAAGTTCAGAAAGACTGTGAAACGTTATATGCTAGGATGCAGAGTTTGTCTCCACCCCTTGCAGAGATTCAAAAAGAGCGCGACCTTCTTGATGAGATAAGACGAGAGGTTAAATCCTTCATTCCTTCCACCGCAAAAGACCGCCAGGATATTTTTCTTTCAGAATATCCAGCTATCCCTCGGAAAAGATAGAGGGCTTTCAGCTCAACGCTGACAAACCTGAGTATATTTTGGATAAGAAAATTATTTTACTCTTGTAAAACAACAGATTACCGTCCGCCGCCTTCGCGAGGGCAGACAATCTGTTGTTTTTAAAAGTAAAAAATGAATCCTTATCCAACCAGACCTTGTACCTTATCCGTGGTCGTGAACTGAACTCGATCGCGTCAACTCAATTCGATCCTCAAGACTAACCTCCTTGTCATCAGGGAGAGCCAGAACAAATGCTTTGGCCAGTTGGCTATTGCTACGCTTCTCAGCGGTCTCCACCTCATTCCAGAGAACGGCACCGTTTTTAAATTTCTCATGCGCCCCATTGGGCAGAAGAATCTCATGATGACCGTTGCCGCCTCTTTCTTTAAATTACCAATGAATGTCCTCAATGATTTTACTTCTCTTCATATGGACCTCCTTTTGAGGTTCGTATTCTCATTGGACAACTCACTTGTTAATTGTATCGGACATATCAGTTGGTTGCGACACAGATCAAAACTTCATGTTGAAATTTTTTCTTTCATAAGAAATAATCTCTAAGTGATAAGTAAGTTGACTTCCTTCTTACTTTTCAGCTCGCTATAAAAACGACGCGTAGCTATAATAATCAGATGCTTTTAAAGGAAAAAATGATGCGCATTTTTACTCATACCATGTTTTTATTGATCTATCTTTTTCAAGCCACTCTTTTCGCAGATGCAACTAAGACGCCTATTCAGAAAGAGCTTTCTTTACAAAATAACATCCTGGATTCAAAGGGAAATGTAACAGATTTAATTATAGAATTTCTGAGTTTAACGGGGATTTATATTAAGGATAGTCCAAGTGGTGACGGATCTCAACAGCTTTTAAGGATTAACTCACCTAAGTTAAAAGAGGTTGTAATGGCTACTCAAGGAAAAATAAACCCCCAAGTAACCTGGAAAATGGAAGGGAAACGTTGGGAAATGCATAACCCCCTCCTTACTTCCGAAACTGCAAAGCAAGTCCTGGAATTGGGGTTAAAGAACTTTGGCTTTGATCATCCCGTGTTCCCTCAAGCCAAGGAATATGAAGGTATGGTGCTCTTGGGAGCAACAGCAGGAAGGTTTTACGAGCGAGTCCTTTTTGCGGATAAATTGTCTAAGGAAGGACTAAACTTTAAGACCGTTTATATCCTTACAGGAAAAAGACCCCTTGAATTATTTGAAAAAGAACAATTCCCTTTTTTGAGAAATATTAATGACGAAGGTAAGATGACTTTAGCCATTTTTAAAAAAATTGCGAATCCTCTTCTTCAAGGAAACTATGTTTACATTTATTCGGACCCTCCTACAAATTCTCCACGCGCAACAACGGAAAGTACTATACATGCATGGATGAAACATAATCCAAAACCAGGGAAATATTTGCTTGTCTCTAATAGTTACTACATTCCCTACCAGGAGCTGGTGGTCCAGAATTGCATTAATAAGTCTTATCCTCACGCGGATATTCAAGTTGAATGTGTGGGACCTGAGGGAAAGGTATCCATTGAGGGGGCTAGTGAAAATAAGCTAATCAATCAGGCTTCTATATTTTTGGATAATTTGTCTCGTATCCTTTATAATTTACAAATAAAAAAGGAAATTAAGGAAACACATTAGGCAGGGTGATTGGATTCATGTAAAAGTAAAATAAAAATTATTTGTTCTCCGCCGTTAATCCTTCGACTTCGCTCCTTTGGAGCTACGCTCAGGACGAACGGCTCTTGGAGAAGTAAATTGAGCAAAATCAAATAGATAGGACCCATCTCCGTTCGTCCTGAGCGTAGCTCCAAAGGAGCGAAGTCGAAGGAGAGCGGAGATAGAAACCATCACATTTTTACATGAATCCAATCGCCCTGACACATTAGGTCCTTCTGTGATTTTCCATGGGTAGGGTTATACCTTCGCTTAGCAATGAATGGTGTTGACACGGTCACCTCAGGGTGAGTTCACAAGATCTATAGTGCATTGACTTTAAAACGTTACAAAAACCGCCGTTTGTTATCATCCTGGGCCCTGTCCCCGCGAAGGCGGGGATCATTTCAGGATCTAAAGAGATGCTGAAACAATCCCCGCCACGAGCCAAGGGACAGGGCCCAGCATGACAGTTTGAGTGGTATAGAGGAGAAATTATAGGCAAATTTGAATTTATCTGTTGCTAACGTCCCCCGTAGGGAGTACTATAACCTCGACTTACGGGAGGAATCCATAGTTCTTCCCCTGCCAAGTTAGGGAGGCGGGCAGAGTATTCTTAGGGAGGCAAAAAACACTCTGCCGTTTTTCACTCAATGGGTGAAATTTTAGAATAACAAAAAAACACTACCACTGCTACCAACTTAACAAGGAATCTGACGGGTTCCTTGTTTTTTTAACTCTGGAAGTTAAAAATTTAACTCCTCCCCCTCCTTAACGCTATAAGAATAGGGTACTATGTGAAAACGCTATTTTTGCATGTTAGGCATACGATTTTCGCATGAGCTCTTTACCTACAAAAATTTAACATTCTATATTTAACCCACTAAAAACACATAATTTTCTTTCTTCTAAAAGGTACATAAGAAGTTATTGTGTTCGCAAAGTGTTTCGTCTAAATTACAAATAATGCAACAATAATTTGGAACGGTGTTGAAGTGTCTACAGTTATCGATACAGCTCATGCTTTTTCTCAACTTATTAATATTCCTAATACAACAGAAAATGGCCCTCTAAAAGCGTATCAATTTGGGGTAAAGGACGTGTTCGATGTTAAAGGCTTTTCTACTCAAGCGGGAAATCCAGAATATTTTGAGCAAGTAAAGCTTGCAGAAATAACAGCCCCAGCCGTGATGACTTTACAAAATGCTGGCGCAAAACTCGTTGGAAAAACCCATACTGATGAATTGGGAGGAAGTCTGTTTGGTCTCAACGTCCACTATGGTCCGCCCCTTAATCCGCATTCGCCAGAACGCGTACCAGGAGGGTCCTCGAGTGGCTCTGCTTCAGCAGTTGCGTCTCACCTTGTTGACTTTGCATTAGGTGCTGATACCAGTGGATCCGTTAGAGCACCTGCAAGCTTTTGTGGAATCTACGGGTTCCGACCCACCTTCGGTATAATTTCTACTGCTGGTGTTTTACCTATCTCGGCTCATTTGGATACGGTGGGGATTTTTGCTCGGCATCCAGATATTATCACACAAATTTTGTCTGCTTATGGGATGAAAGGAATGACTCAGTTTACGCGACTTAGGGTTATTCCAAGTTTAGTAAATTGCTTACAAGAACCTGTAAAAAGGCTGTTTTTAGAAAAACTCTATAAAATCAAAATGGTACTTGCCAGCACAGCACCTCTCATCCTAGAGGAGGATCAATTGATTCAATGGAGTACAGTCATTAGAACGATCGCGATGCACGATCTATGGCAAGTACATAAGAAATGGATTTTAAAGTCAAACCCAACTTTTGGCGAGATTATAAAGGATAGACTTAAAATAGGTAGGTCCATACAGGACTCTGATTATAAACTTGCTCTTAAAAAGCAAGAAGAAATTAGAAAGTTTATAAGCGACGCACTGGAACCTGGCGATATTACGGTGTTTCCCACAGTCCACAATATTCCTCCCCTATTATCTAGTACCAAACAACAACTCAATGATTTTTCCCTCAAGGCCTCACGTCACACCTGTATTGCAGCCCTAAACGGGCTTCCCGAAATGACGATTCCTTTAAAAAAAGTCTATGAACAATGCTCTCTTGGAATGAGTTTTTTAGCAAATACAGGGGAAGATTATTCTATTGCGTTATTTGCTTCAAAGGTACATTCAATAATTAACCCCCAAGATGATTTGGTTTAGCTCACTTTTCATCTTTACTGCTCATATATAAGATTTTCTCTATTTAGTTTTAAAACAACTTTTCTTTGTGTTTTTATTGAAGCCACCACAGAGAGTGCTCCAATAAAAGCACCCGTCATCATCCAGATGGCTGGCCACATAAGGATCTCGGTTTGATTAATCAGATAGACAAGAAATACGGGAGTAAGTCCGCCAAATAAGGAAATTCCGAGACTTAAACTAAAGGAAACCCCCCTACATCGCCTCTTAACATCAAATAAGCTCGCTGTAAGGCCATTTGCAGGCCCAACGAACAGCCCTGCCAGTATGGATAGAATCAATTCTCCTTGAATCATGAGAGAAAATTGTCCAGATTGTATCAACCAAAAAGCTGGGTACGCCAATACCATAGCTGCACAGGCAATCGTTAGCATTACTTTTTGGGGGCCTAATTTGTCTGCCATATAGCCAGCTAATCCAATGCATAGCATATAAAGAATAAGCCCAAGTGTAATAACGCCTAATGTTGTAGAGGCAGAAAGCGATGCAACAAGCGAATAATAGTGGTTCATAAAAACAAAAGGAACGTAATAAACAATGCCTATAAAACTCCCAATTCCAAACGTTATCAAAACAGAAAGAAAATTGTTTTTAATGATAAAAATAAAACTCTGGGTTTTATCTCTCGAATTCTTTTGTGCATGATTGAAAGCGGCCGTTTCCTGCGTATTTTTTCTTATGTAAAAACCTAATAACCCAATAGGTATGCTAAGAAGGAAGGGTATCCTCCATCCCCAATCTGGCATAATTTCAAGTGCACACAAGGAAGCCATGCTAGAGGCAGCTAACATCCCAATAACGGATGAAGCCGTCACCAAACTTCCAGAAAAATATTTTCTATTTTCATGAGCATGTTCAATAACAAAGATCGCAGCACCACTAAACTCTCCGCCAGCACATAATCCTTGAAGTAAACGGCAAAGAGCCAGAACGATAGGAGCCAGAAGTCCTATTTCATTATAGGTAGGTAAGAGACCCATGAGACTTGTAGGAAGCATGATAGCAACGATGGAGATCATCATTGCTTTTTTTCGTCCAAATGTATCACCTACATAGCCAAAAACGATTCCGCCAAGAGGGCGAATGAGAAAACCTGCTGCAAATATGCAATAACTTGCAATAAGCGCTGCGATAGGATCTTCTTTCGGAAAGAACATTGTTGAAAACACGGGGGCCAAAAGCCCAAAAAGGGCAAAGTCATAAAACTCTAGAGCTGTTCCTACAAAAGCCGCAGCAAAATTCTTCCCCTGTTTTTTCATACAATGTCCCTCTCCGTGATGTTATTTGTTTATATTCTGTTACTCAGTTATATCACTACCTCTTACAAAACCTATACACTTAATGAATGATTTTCAATTTAATTTTTTGGAATTTCTTTATCGACAATAAAACTCAAGGGTTGCCTCACATAAATTCAAGGTATGGCAAAAAAGCTTGTTTTTCCCTCATTTTCGGTGTCATCCCCTCGAAGGAGGGGATCCAACAAAAGTTTACAAAAAGTAAAATGTTTTTATGAGAACGTTTTCATAAGATTTCACAAAAAATCTAAAAAATTACTATATTTCAACCCATTGTTGGATCCCCGCCTTCGCGGGGATGACACCTCTGGTTTTCTATCTACTTTTATATGAGTCAGCCCTGAATAAAACTCAAGCCTGTCTTTTCAAAAGGGTGGAGCTCTTGTATTTTTGGTGATGATTTTTGACATAGGTCTGAAGATATTCTTCTAAAACATTAATTTTTCTTATTCCTTTGAGTTGGACAGGATAGGTAAAATAAATATCGATGTTTGGACCAATCGCTTCAGGTAGTACCTCAATAAGGTTAGAGTTTTTAAGTAAGGGAGATTCCTGTGAAAATGAGATAATACCAAACCCTAAAGTGCCAAAATGAAATAAGGCACGGAGAGAATTAGCGCTTATGTAAGGAACTTGTGGTTTATTAATATTATTATTCAATTTTAGGTGCCAATTAATGTTATCGAAAAGGTGTATTTTTTCCGAACCAAATCCAATTAAGCGGTGATACTCTAGATCTTCTACTGTTTTAGGAGTCCCATATTTTTGTAAATACTCTTTACTGGCATAAAGTCTTCGATTCCAGCTCATGAGAAAATTCTGAATCAATTCAGGTTGGTCAGGAACATGAGGTTGCAGAGCGACATGAACTTCGAGGGACTCTACATCAAGGTGCCCATCTTTTGAAAAGATTGATAAATTTATTTCTGGATAACGAGTTAAGAAGTCAGGAATAATCGTGTAAAGCCACGTATCAACGAGGCCAACGTTAGCCCCAATATTTAAATCACCTTGGGGCTCCGATTGTTCATTCTGAATTTGCATTAAGGCTAACTCTGAGCAAACAAACATTTTTTCAACATTCTGAAAGAGAAGTTCTCCTTGCCTTGTTAAAACCAGGCCTTTTGGTAGTCTCTTAAACAATTTATGAGCTAGACTGTATTCGAGGTCACCAATCTGACGACTAATAGCAGATTGAGAAATATTCAGGTGTTGTCCTGTTTTTGTAAAACTTCCGAGTTTGGCTACATAATAAAAAGTTTTTAACTTATCCCACTGCACAACACACTCTCCCCTGAGGGCGATTGAATTCAACTAAATTTGCCCCACCGCAGTCGTCATTGCGAGGAGCGTTCGCGACGTCGCAATCCACTCTTTTGCTTTCTTTTTTATGGATCGCGACGCCCTCTTCGCGGGCTCGCGATGACAACACCAGAGTTATTTTTACTTGCATTCAATCGCCCTGACTCTCCCCTGAGGATAACTTCTTCTATTGTGATACTTTAGCCGTAATTCAAGTTAAGGTAAAGTTTTTTACATCTTCTCTGATAACGGTTCTATGACTCCTCCCACGAGGGTACACGAAGATGATTTGTCCTCTACTCACAATTTTTTCTAATTTTTTGCTTGCAATGTAAAAATTATATCCTATATTGTGTTCTGGAATAAAAAACCTTTTCTTCGGGGAAGATTTTTAAGTGTTCGTTAATTGTGTTAATTAGTAAATAGGTGTAAAATGACGACAAAAACTTTGACAGCGCTTCTCATGACAACTTTTTTAGTTCCTTCTCTTGCTTTTGCAGAAGGGGACCGATCTAGCGTTTATAACGGCAACGTTCCCGAGAAAGCAGAAGAAAAACAAACTGTAAGAAAAAAATTTGCTCAACGTAAGGATGAAACCAACTTGGCCCTTCAAGAAATCAACTCTCTTGTGGCTCATCTAATGTGCGCGGACGAGACAGATGACAATGAGCGTGCGGTAGCTCAAGCCCTTTATAAATTTTTTATGGCCAAAAACAAGTCTGAAGAGCATCGTAACAGACATGCGGCAACCATGTTAGAAGGAACAAATACACAAAAATTTACATTAACTCCCCCCTCTTTTTCGACTATCACTGCCATGCCCTCTTTTGGTCATTATAGTGCATTGAAAGCGAAGGCTGCCAACAGTATTGCCTCTGATGAGAAAGAGCTAGAGAGTGCGACTCAGCGTCTTACCGGTCTTAACAAGCAAGATCTAGAATTTGCAAAGAAACAGGAACAGCTTGAAAGCGCAAAAAAGGCGGCTAAAAATGCTGTTGATGCTGTAAAAGCCGCTATCCAGCAGGCTCAGAAAGCGCTTCCGGAGCAAAAAGCAACCGTCGATATGCTTGCCGAAACTGTAAGAAATCAACAAAGCGAACTTGACAACTTTCAGGGGTCTGCTGCAAAAAAAGAAGCTCTCCAGGCCGATCTTGATGAGCTGCGGCAGACGCTTAATCTGGAAGAAAAGAAGTGCGAATCACTCCGTGTAAGCAGTCAAGGATTCAATGACCAGCTCGCAGCGTACCAAACATTGAACAGGACAGAGATTGCCCTTGAGAACCTGCTCGAGACAATGCAGCAACATAATAAAGCCAAGAAAGAAGTTGAAGATAATATTCAAACCCTCAGAATAAACATGATAGAGAAATCAGCAGGAAAGCAGAAACTGCAAGATGAGGCAGATCTCTATGCTCTGGTTAAGTATTTAACTTATTGGAATCTTGAGTCCATTTTAAAGCAGAATATAAAGTCAGACTCTCTGAAAACCATCAGCTCCATTGCATCACAAAAGTTTGCTGAAATGGGAAAAACTGAAGAGCTGAACACTGTACTCAATGTGTGTAAAGGATCTTTCTATGAGGTACTCCAGCTAGCTACTAAGAACATAGGCAGCATACACGTTGGGGCATACAAGACGGTAATGAACAATGCTTTTAAAGCCACTGTGGAAATCGTACCCCAAGTTTTAAAAGATTTTAAAACACCTAGCGAAATGTTCAGTAATATGCTGACCAATGGCTTTTATACGAAGGTCTGGGAGAGAGTCAAAGCTTTATCCACCCCTGATGATTTCGATCAATCCACACGCGTGCTAGATGTCACTTTGCGGGCCATGAGTGAAATAATATCTCCTCTTTTAGAAAAAAAAGCGACAACACCTACGTCAATAATGGCTACCTTGACTACTGCACAATTTTATCAACAGAGTGGGCTGAAAGACCTAGAGGTTGAGAACTTTGTTATGACCAGAAAGAACAAGTGGAAGAACAAACTTTCCACTGGCAGTAACACGTTGTGTCATCGTTTGGCTCTTGATAGTATGGTATTTAATCCGAGCTACACTTCTCAGAAGTCTGCTGAGGGGATTTGCTGGGATACCCTAAAAACTGTGCAAGAGGAAAACCAACAAGCATTGCCAAGAACTGTGTGGTCCACTGAGCTCAAACAGCTTACAAATGTTTATGGCGCGGCACTAAATACATATAAGGATATGGCTGTTCAGATGCGAGTCGCTCCTATCGTTGCTTTTGTTGAGAAAAAAGCTGCATCAACACCAAAACAAAAAAAGCACGGAGAAGACAGAACGGAGAATACGCTCGCAATGAAGGCACTCGTAAAGTATGTAAGCTATGCAGGTATGTTCCATGCCTTACGTTACGATGAAAAGGACAACGTACTTCCTCCACTCGGTATCGCCTCCACCCATCGTCTGGACCAGGTCATGGCTGCTAAGGCCGTGAAGTGGGGCACAAGATTGCAAAAATATAAAAAATTTATGCAAGAGCATGCCTTACAAACCTTTATGTTTGATCCTAAAGAGTTCCCCCCCTATGTAGGAGCCACCTACGAGGAAAGCCAAGACTCTGAGGTAGTGGCTAAACAATAAAAACAACCGCTGTTATTACGAGCCCTGCTTTTCTGTGGGGCGATGGCCTAGAAATAAAAGGACTCCCCCCATCGTCATTGCGAGCGTAGCGTAACAATCCATAAGCCGTTGAAACGGAACCATTTTTGTGGATTGCGACGTCGCTAGCGCTCCTCGCAATGACAACGCGGCGGGGTCTTTTTATTTCTAGGCCAAGGCCCTGGCTTTTCTGTGGGGCTCGTGATTATAAAATTTCGCCTATACCCAATGCACTTGAAGATACCTTATTGTGCCCCCACAACGCGTCATTCCCGCGCAGGCGCACTAGTGTCCGGGGAAAAATTGATGGAAAAACAATGCGCTGGCGTCATTGCGAGCCTTGCATAAAGCAAGGCGAAGCAATCCAGGAAAAAATTGGGAAAGCCGTTCTTGGCAAAAAAATGCAATAAAAACAGAAAGTTGTGAGAGGATCAGAAGCAGTTAAAGTTTTATTATGGATTGCTTTGCCCCGCCCTCAGCGGGGCTCGCAATGACGACATCCGGTTGTTTTTATTGTATAATTTTTCACGGACACTAGTGCGCGCAGGCGGGAACCCAGGAAATTCTTGAGGCATTAAAGTAGTTTCTGGGTCCCCGATTCGCGCTTCGCGCTCCCGAGGATGACGAAAGGGGGGCAAACTCAACATTTCTCTCATTTTTTAGTTTACCGTGATAAAATTCCCCTGTGATAAAATTTCCCTTGACAAAATATATTTTATAGTTAGCTTATATGATAACAACTACGTTAGTTGTTCTTGTTAAATATTTTTTTGGAGTGTTTGTTATGAATAAACAAATTTTATTAATGTTATCTGGTGTCGCTATTTTTGCAACAAGCTCAGCTTTTGCAATGGATATTTATGGGAGCCCGAGTGCCTCAACGGCTCCCCCCTGTAAGCCCATTTCCATTTATGCTGATGCGTCTTTAACTCTCGCTCAACTTGCGGACCTTCCTAGCAAGAACTATGCGACTTCTTCACCTACATCTACTTACAAAGTTACGGATGTAGCGGCATTTGATAGAGATTTAAAAGCGTTAAGGGATACAGTAGCTGAAAATGTAGACGGTGTTTTATATGACTTTATGACATGCAAAAAAACAACCGTAGGTGGAACAGATCAGCACGATGAAGTAACTTATACATATACACTAAAAAACCCGAAAATCCCTGGTTGTCCTTATTTCAGTGCTAAGACACGAGATAATAAAGATACAGTATTAATGGCATTCGCCTCTAAAATAGCTGTGACCTTTAAAAAGCAATAAGAATCAACAGCATTCAGAGTTTTGAAGCCAACGCTTCAAAACTCTGGTGCCTTTCTCATGGAAAATAAATTCTTTTAAGTTTCTTCCTCCCATGGAAAGACAATCCAGGTATTTTGGCTGACTTCTGTCATAAAAGTATCAACATGACTTTTCCCTAAAGGTTTCGCATAAATTGCTGTAATGTGTGCTTTAGGGAGCATTTTTCGAACAATTTTTGCCGTCAATCCTGTATCAACTAAATCATCAACCACAAGCCAACCTTCTCCTCCATCTTCCACTTGGCAAGTTTTAATAACGAGGGGGTCAAGTTGGCTATCATCTTCACCGTAGCTAACAATGCTAATCGTATCAATCTTCCGAATTCCCAGCTCTCGAGCCATAACGGCAGCGGGGACTAACCCCCCCCGTGTAATTGCGATAATGCCATGCCATGAATGGCTTTCGTTCAATCGCCAGGCCAGAGCGCGTGCATTTCTGTAAAACTCTTCCCAATTGACGGGATATCGGTGAGACATTTTTTACATTCCTTAAGGTTGTTGTTGCTTTCGCCATCTATAAATTCCATACCAGATTCCTCCCCCGATAAGAACAAGGCCGAGAATCGCTTTAGGCACAAGATGGACATATTCCATGATAAGATGAGCAAAAAAGTAAGCGGCTACACAACTTCCAACAGACCAAATAATGGCAGCAAGTAAATTTAAAAACATAAAGCGTTTTACCCCAATACCACTGGCGCCAATGACGACGGGACTGATAATACGGATACCATAAATAAAACGGAAGCTTAGAATGAAAATATTGTCGTAACGTCTCAATAATTGAAAGGCCTTTTCAGCTCGTGGCTTGAAAGAAGGGAAGCGATCAATAAAGGGGTTGCCATAGTGTCGGCCAACGAAATACAAGGCTTGATCTGCAAAAAGTGTACCGATAAAAGAAACAAGAATAATTTTAGGAAGAGACAGGTAACCCTCGTGAGCAAAAAATCCAGCAATAAAGATAACGGACTCCCCTTCAATGAGAGAGCCTAAAAAAACAGCAACATATCCCCAGTCTCTAACAAAATCAGCGATATAAGCCCAATTTCCAACAAATTCTTGCACAAACTGATCTCTCTGGCGTTAATCTTTACCAATTCCTTAGCAGAGTATGGGTCTGCTGTCTTTCAAAAAATGAGGGTGATTATTCTTCTTTCTAATGTGAATAATGGCTTAGACACTATTTGTATGGACGCAGTCCATATCGATCCCGGGGGCGAACGGGGTTAATTCCTCATTCCATGAGTTCATAACGACAGGTTTTTTACTAAAAAACTTCATTTTTGCGATCTTATTTTTGCATAGTAGACCTGCAAAAATTGTGCTGGCAAAGTTAGCGCTTCTCACAATATAAGAGTAAGTTAGTAATGTGTGTTGTTAGTGAAGCAGCTTTATAAAACCTTCTCTGATAATAATGAGCTTCTTAATACTGGGCGCCTAATAGAATAGGTACAGTTTTAAATAAAAGCTCAAGGGCTTGATACGTATTTTTGTATATCAGATATGCAAAAATTGTAATAGTAAGCTAGATGCACACTCACTATACTATAATTAAGTTTGATGTTAACTTATTAATTAGGGTTTAAGATGATGATGATGTTAAAAAGAAATTTGTTGGTAGCGACAGCTCTAACAACTATCGCTATTGGTTCTAACAGCGGACCTGTTTATGGTGTAGAGCCTGGTGTGCTCGAAACGGTTGGCCAAGAAATACGAAAGGGCGCAGCTCGGCAAGCAGCCCCAGTCGCGGCTCGGGCTATCGTGAGGGAATTTGAAAACAAGGTCTTACGGGGCACTCCATACGTTGTTCGATTGCCTTCTGGGGAAGAAGTTCCTGTTCTTGACAAAACTCCTGTTTTTGCAAAGCTTACAGCAACAATTTTTGAAAAAGTAGGTCTTCAAGTTGTTGGAACAACCTTGAAAGCTGCTATGCAGATCCCTGTGGTTAAGAACTATATAGAGTTTAAAATCAAAACCGCTCTTACAGACGTTGCTGAAAATCGTATTCAAGCGATTTTAGAAGAGACCAACATCCTAGAAGCAGCAATGGCTATGGGAAATTTCGCAAAGAAAGCCATAGGATTTGCGGGCGACGCGATGAAGGGTGATGATGTAACAACTGCTGAATACAAAAAGCTCGCTAAGCTTAGTCAACAAATGAAAACGCAGCTTTCGAGTCAGTTATCTCTCGATGAAAAGGCTGCGCAGTATTACCAAGATTATTTCGATACGTTGATTCGGAGTACAGTACGTGGATACTTAGAAGAAGCAAGTGCGTCCTTTCTATCTATGCTGAGTAGAGATGCGCTTAGGGTAGCAGAAGCACAGGCAGATGAATATGTTATTAAACCAGTTGGTGCTGCAGGAGGTTTTGCTGGCGTGGCAGTTGGTGCTGCTGGTGGTGGCGTAGGTGCCGTTGCTGGAGGGACTGCAGGATACCTTTTAGCTGATCAAGGTGCAAAGGCTGCAAAACAACGGTTTGTTGCTCTTATTGATCAAAAACGTGAAGAGGTAGCTAAGGACCTAGGAAAAGTAATCTCATTAGGTGCTCTAAATCTTACTGAATTTGAAGTGATGAGACCTGATAAAGAGATTCAAACGACAACAGAACGTTTAAATCCAAAGCTGGGTGATGAATGGGTCAATATTAGTGTAGACAAATTTGCTCTAGCTAACAGTACAGGACCTGCAACAGAAGAAGACATAGAGACAGAGCAGACGGTTGTTGTTGTTCCAGAGGATACGCTTGTTCAACAAAACTCTCTTACGGATAGCTTTGTTGTATTAAACCAAACACAAGCGCCAAGCTTTGGAGATTACACCAAAGCAGCCGGGCGAGCTGCAGCTGCTAAGGTTGGTAGTGTTGCTCAAAAAGCATACAATGGGGTATACAATTTATTCTTTGGAGCACCTGTAGAAGCTCAACCACCTGTAGAAGCTCAACCAACGGCTCCCTCTGCTCAGCAAGTGCTAGAGGAAATCCAGGCAGAAGCAGAGGCAGGGTATGGGGAAGGTCAACCTGTGTATGCAGATGAAGAAACGCCAGCTGTTGCTCCCTCTACTCAGCAAGTGCTAGAGGAAATCCAGGCGGAAGCAGAGGCAGGGTATGGGGAAGCTCCTCAACCTGTGTATGCAGATGAAGAAGCGCAACCTACGCCAGTTGAAGCCAAAAAGCCATTCTGGAAGTTCTGGTAAAATAAGACTTCTTAAACGAAGTTTACTTTAAAAACAAAGCATGCGCCTCGACTAAGTCGGGGCGCATTGCTTTATGGGCATACAGGGCTGCCTCATATAAAGTAGATAGAAAACCAGAGGTGTCCCCACCGAAGGCGCACTAGTGTCCGGGGAAAATTATACAATAAAAACAACCGGATGTCGTCATTGCGAGCCCCGCTGAGCGCGGGGCGCAGCAATCCATAATAAAACTTTAACTGCTTCTGATCCTCTCACAACTTTCTGTTTTTATTACATTTTTTTTGCCAAGAACGGCTTTCCCAATTTTTTTCTGGATTGCTTCGCCTTGCTTTATGCAAGGCTCGCAATGACGCCAGCGCATTGTTTTTCCATCAATTTTTTCCCGGACACTAGTGCGCCTTCCGCGCGGATGACACCGGAAATGAGGGAAAAACAAGCTTGTTTGCTATACCTTGAATTTATCTGAGGCAACCCTTTCAATATCCTCTCTTACCATTGACAGCTGTTCTCTTCCTCCTCCCAAATATAATCTCGTGTGAGAGGAGCAAGCTCAGGATCGCGCATCATTTGCATTTGAAAAACCATATAGCCCCGTTTACGGAAAGCGATCTCACAACTTGCAAGATAAAACTCCCACATGCGGAAAAATTTCTCTCCCCATATTTCCTTTACTTTGTTTTGGTGGGCGAGAAAGCGCGTTCGCCAATGGCGCAGGGTTTCCGCATAATGCTGGTGAAGGATTTCAATATCTGTCACATAGAGTTTTGAAGGCTCAAGGGCACTCAGGGTTTCAGACAGGGCGGGGGCATACCCTCCTGGGAAAATATACTTTTTAAGCCATGAATTAGGGGTTGTAGGCCCGCTTGAACATCCTATAGAATGTAAAAGAGCGATACCGTCTGCTCTTAATAAAGATGAAATTTGAGAGAAAAATTCACTATAATGCTTTACGCCGACGTGCTCAAACATCCCGACAGACACGATGCGATCATAGGTTCCCATTTCCTCACGATAATCCCGTAGACAGAAACGAACACGATCTTCAAGACCTGCAGCTTTAGCCCGCTCTGTTGCCACTTTATGCTGCTCTTCAGATAGGGTAAGCCCAGTCACATCTATATTCGCCTCACGAGCTAAGCTTATGGCAAGGCCTCCCCACCCACTGCCAATATCCAGAACTTTCTGTCCAGACTTTAGTTGCAGCTTTGCGGCTAAATGACGTTTTTTATTTTCCTGTGCCGTTTCAAGATCATCATCGAGGCTTTTGAAGTATGCACAAGAATATTGCATATCTTTATCCAAAAAGAGGCGGTACAAATCTTCGGAAAGATCATAATGATGGGCCACATTTTTATGAGACTTATGAATAGGATTTTTTTCATGCAAGAGACGGCGCAAAGAAGACAACTGATCAGTTAATTTTTCGACTAAAGGAGGGTTAAATTTTTGGAGATTGACGGCACAGAAAGCAAGGAAGTCGTATATATCTCCCTTCTCAATGGTGATGTGCCCCTCCATATATCCTTCTCCCAAGGCCAGGATGGGAGAGTGATACAGACGACGTTCTAGGCTTTTAGAATGAAGTTGAATCGTAATTTTTGGGGTTTGTGTTGCAGAATAACAATGATTTTTTCCGCACTTATCAATTAGATTTAGCGTTCCGATTTTTACAAATCGTTTTAAAAAGTGATGAAAAAACATAGACTCCCTCTCTAAGATATATCTAGGGAATCATTAAATCCTTATTTGATTAAAATTTAATTAAACTGGATTCTTGAGGGTAGATAGGAAAAACAGCCATGTGCTTATAATCAGCTTGAAGATAGAGACCCTTCGGTTCATATCCAACACGCTGCATGTTTTGGGTGGCTTGATCAACTTTCATAATATCAAGGACAACAGGAACCATACCAATAGTTGGCTTTGCGCAAAGCCCTGGTACGGCTGTCGATCCAATATGATGAATGGCGATACAGTTTTCTCCCAAGGCTTGTTTAATTTTTTCAGCCTCCCCCTCAAACATCTGAGGCCAGGAAGAGTTATAGGGAATAACTTCAATCTTATGGGTCATGGTCAAGCTTATCTATAGAACATGGGTGACTTATACTTGACAAAAGATAATTGAATAGATTACAAATGGTTAAGAAGAAAATGGATGAGGGAAATTTTATGGATGGGTTTTGTGTGGCTCCTTTCGTTGAGGGGTGCGGAACGGGAGCAGGCTTGATTATCGCCATTGGTGCTCAAAATGCCTTTGTTTTAAAACAAGGAATTCTAAAGAACTACGTTTTGGTCACCGTTCTCATTTGCGCCTTCATTGATGCGCTTTTAATCAGCATAGGTGTAGGCGGTTTTGGCGCTATACTTACGACAAATACCCTGCTGTTAGCGATTGCACGATGGGGAGGAGCTTTAAATATGTTTCATAAAATTCTAAATAAAACAACATTGTTCTTAGCCGCTTTGTTATTGGGGGACACATTTATGACCTCAGGTTGGACGATGGATACTGCTGAAAAGGTTCACTCTAAAAAGGGTCACTCTAAAAAAGTTAAACATAAAACAGCCATGACGATGCGTGACCTTGAAGACGCCTTGAACAACATCCCACAAGAAAATTCTCAGTCTAAAGGAGCTTCTATTCCAATCACCGAGGTGAAGGAGTCGAAGGACTTCTTTAAAGACACAGAACGTCCCCCAAAATCTGGGGACCTTGTGCTGCTTAATGTAGATCATGGGCTGCTCCAATCGTACACATACATTCCAGAAACGATAAAGCGCTCTCTCTATGTTGCCCACACAAGGTTTTTAGAAAATGTTAACAAAAAAAATAGTAACGATTATTATGAATTTACTGAATCTCCTAGAAGATTTTCTGAGTTTCCAGGGTTGCCAGCCCAATTGGATATCTTAAGTAAATCAGGCGTTTATATTATCCCTGTTACAGACAAGCGGGATAATGGAATGAGCGATGTACATGGAACTCCCTGTGAGCGGAGTGATACGGAAGAAAAATTCGTTGAGCTACGCTATTATTGGGATAGTTGGAAAAAACTGCAAGCACTGGACGTAAACTTGCCAGATATGCCCTCACCTTACGATGGGGATAAATTGCATTTATACATCCAAAAGAATATTGTTGAGCAGCCATGGATAATAAGATTGCAAGATGATAGCAACCCTTTGCATGGGATCTATAAGTACAGAAATGGAATTGTCTATGGTGAGTCAGGTAAAAAACGGCATAACAGTGCTGCGATCGTTGGTCTTATGCGCAGGTTAAAAGAGCAAGGCGCCGCCCTCCCCTCCGCTATTTATTTTGTCGATGATAGAAAAAACATAAAACAAGTCGCTGAAGATTTAAAAAATACAAATCTTGGCGTTCCCGTTTACTTGTTGGCTTATAAGAAACCCAAGTCTTTTACAACGCCTGAAAAGCTTAAAGACTTTTATATTTACAAACTGGGGTCTGTTGAGAATTTCAATAAGTATAATTCCCAATTTGAGGAGGCGTTTAAAGAACAAAATGACTAAGGTAAATTATAACTGAAACCCTTACGAGAACCAGGGTCACCGCATTAAAAAGCGGTGACCCTATAGGAAAAGGTTAGATGAATTTTTTGTATCTTAAAAGGTCGGTATTTGGTTTGAAAAGCTCTCTTCTATACCTGATTATTCCTTATCAATTTGAAGACCAAGGCTTCAATTAATGAATTTGTCCTCTTACGTGTGACCCCAATGAACCCATTATGAACCCAATGAACCCATTATGGTCCTATTTTTTTAATCTATAAACCGTTCCTCGACCTCCTTCACCTTCAGAAACAAAAACATCTTTTGTTTTTAATTGATTGAGCTCTCTTGTTGCGGTGCTTTTTGAGACTCCAGCTATTGCTTGATATTCGGTATTGGAAATGGTTTCATGCTCTTTCACATGGGCTATAGCTAGCAGTTGTCTTTCAGATAATCCCTTCTTTTTAAGATATTCTTCCGTAAAAAGTTCTTTATAAAAGGTAAGACGAAAACGCCCTGATTCTGAGTTAAATTCAGGGAGCGGCATTCCTGCTGCCCTCAACTCTGCAGCCATGCGCGTGGTTCCGCTACCCCATCGCTCTATCAATCCTGCATAGAAGAAGGCGTCTGCAATCTTCCGGTTTCTCGGTATCGAATCATGCTCTCAAAGCAACAAGTCTGGGGTTAAGGAAGGGGGAAGACCGCCAGCATTCCAAATTTCAAGGCGGTCATCATAAAGACGGATTTGACTATGGGCCTGCCCCGTATAATCTCGGTGACATAAAACATTTATGACAGCTTCTCGAATCGCACTTAAGGGGTACTCCCAAAGCACATCACGTTCCGGTTTTCCCGAGATCACGAACGCAGTCTCCAACCTTTCTCGAAACCAACCCAGGGCTTCATCCAATTGATCGAACAAAGCTCCATGAGCTTCACGGTCATCCACAATGAGGGTAGGAGACCTAAAACGTCCCATCTTCAAAAATGCAGAAGAAAAATAGGACTCAGAATTTTTTCCAAAAAGGAGTAAGGCGGCGCGTGTGGGAGTCTCCTCTCGAATCACTTCCATCTTGCGAAGAAATTCATAATCCGAGGATTGCTCGGGGATGGGTCGGCATCCCAATTTCTTTACGGCATCTATAAATCTGGTGATAAGGTTGGAATCTAAATCATTGAGAGCATCCCACCACCTGGGGTGGAGAAGTGTGTCATGAACTTAGCTGGTAGCCACCCCCAGCCGTCATCACGAGGAGCGGAGCGACGTCGTGATCCATTTTACACTACGAAGCAGTTTTCCCAAATCTACACATGTAATTGTTGCTCCGCAACAAAAATTGCGACGTCGCCTGCGGCTCCTCGCAATTGCCGGCATCATGTTGTTTTTATTGTCTGAAAATTTTTTGTCCGGTGGTAAGAAATTTCCCCTTGAAAATTGAAAACAAAATCTCTATGTTGGACTTAATATTAATTTTTTTAAGCGGTGTATAATGGTATTTCGGTATTTAAGCCTTGTTTTTACTCTTATTTTTTTTCTCTCTTCTGCTGTATATGCGGCCCCAGGTGCTGGCGTCCTGTTATTCTTTGATGATGGTACGACATTATTAGGAAGAGAAATGCGCCCTCAGGGACGTGTCTGGTCTGACTTGGGAGGGAAGCAAGATCCAAGAGAAACGCTTGCCCAAACAGCGACAAGAGAGGGTAACGAAGAATCAGCCGGCAGCTTCAAAAACCAACTGACTCTCGCTCGTGTTCAGCAAGCAGAAGCCAATGGGGATTTTGCTGATCACATTCATCCCGCCACGGGGAATTCTTATCGTGAATATTTTGTTTGGCTTCATGGGCCAAAGCCTTCCATTCAAGCCATTCATAAAAATGCTGCTCTGCTGAAAAAAAGACTAGGCCATAAGGCTCATGTGGAAAAGGACGATTGGCGCTATTTTCCTGCCCAGCTCATCATGAATGGACATAACCTGAATGGTAACTTGCCCGGAACGAATGAACCGCTTTATGGACCAACGAAAGCCATCCTTAGGAAACCGACGACTCAAGCCTTCTTTAGTCGTTTTATCAATGCCGCTAAGAATGCACCTGTGCCCGCTGCTCGAGGCAAGAGAGTCATAGCCCCTCGGGGTAAAAGAGTAGCTGTACACAGAGGCCATCGAGCAGCTGTACATCGGGGTAAGAGGGTTGCTGTACACAGAAGTCATCGAGTAGTTGTACATCGGGGTAAGAGAGTAGCTGTACACAGAGGCCATGGAGCAAAAAGAATTTCTGCTGCTAGGGCAAGGCGTAGAAGATAATAAAACAAACGATTGC
>Ga0207085_1005_pt1 | contig 46004 bp, 38 predicted proteins | sample Alteio_BWMinHeat_53_FD_153542 | JGI IMG/M metagenome (GOLD analysis project Ga0207085, IMG submission 153542) | Enriched cells from forest soil in Barre Woods Harvard Forest LTER site, Petersham, Massachusetts, United States -... | ecosystem: Environmental > Terrestrial > Soil > Temperate forest >...
TCTCATACAGGTTATGCAAGGATCAGATGTGGTGATCAATCTGGTTGGTATTTTGTATGAAAAAAGGTCACAGACGTTTGAGGCCCTTCACGTTGAGGGCGCACGCAACATTGCTGAAACCGCCTTTGGTTTAGGGATTCCAACTCTTCTTCACATGTCTGCACTAGGGGCCAATAAAAACTCTAGCTCTCGCTATGCCCTCACAAAAGCACGGGGAGAGGAAATGGTGTTAAAATATTTTCCAGAAGCAACCCTTTTCCGCCCAAGTGTGATATTTGGCAAGGAAGATTCGTTTTTAAACCGCTTTGCTCAAATGGCATTACTCTCTCCCTTTCTTCCTTTGATCGGAGGGGGGCATACACGCTTCCAACCCATATATGTGGGAGATGTGGCCGAGTGCTTTTTAAATGCCTCTTTTTTAAAAGACGCAAAGGGGAATACCTATGAACTCGGAGGGCCCTCCATTTATTCTTTTAAGGCTCTGATGGTTTATCTCTTGCAAACCATTCATCGAACGCGGATTTTATTGCCTCTTCCCTTTTCCCTTGCAAAGATGATAGGTGCAATAACCCAGTTTTTGCCAACCCCCCCCTTGACCCCTGATCAGGTTGAGCTTTTGAAAATGGATACCGTCCTTTCCCGCCAAGGTCTTACAGGGGAAAATTTAGGGGTGCAGTCAAAGGCCCTTGAAGCCATCGCTCCTCTTTATCTTGCCCGCTATCGCCCTAGGGGCGGGTGAGTTACTGGTCTAGAATGAAATAAATATACCCCTCACCCGCCGCTATGCGGCGACCTCTCCCACAAGGGGAGAGGTTATCCTTCATTTGACACAGTATGAATTACCCTTATTCCTCAACATCTTTTTTGACTTTTTCAGATCGTAAAAGCGAGTCAATGCGTTGGGCTTGATCAAAAGAAAGGTCTGCTTGAAAAACAAGCCGAGGAACAACACGGGTTTTAAGTTGACGCGCAACCTCTTTTCTAAAAAACCAAGATTTTTCTTTGAGAGCGGCTAGAATCTCTTTAAGATTTTTCCCCCCTAAAGGAACAATAAAAACAGTGGCGTTTTGAAGGTCAGGACTGACACGGACTTCAGTCACTGTAATGGATGATCGATCCAACATACTATCTCCAGAATGTTGGAGAGAAAGGCTATGAGCCAAAATATGGCGTACCTCTTCCCCCACACGCAACTGCCGTTGAGTAGGAGGCTTTGAAGTTCTCATTAGTCGAGAGTCCGGCTAAGTTCTTCGATCTCAAAGCATTCAATTGTATCATCTACTTTGATATCATTGTAGTTTTCAAAAGCCATGCCACATTCATAACCCTCACGCACTTCCTTGACTTCATCTTTAAAGCGTTTGAGTGTTTTAAGGCTGCCCTCGTGAATAACAATATTATCTCTTAAGAGACGCACTTTGGCACCACGCTTAACAATACCTTCCGTCACCATACAACCAGCGATTTTACCTGCTTTCGTAATGTTAAATACTTCTCGAATCGTTGCAGAGCCAAGATATTTTTCACGTAAAGTGGGGCTGAGGAGACCACCAAGATTGGCTTTGACATCATCCACTACATCATAAATTATTGAATAATAACGAATTTCGATGCCGTCTCTACGAGCGGCTTCTCTAGCTTGAGGATTGGCGCGTACGTTAAAGCCAACGATCATCGCATGAGAGGCTTTTGCGAGGGTGACATCACTTTCCGTAATTTCACCAACTGCCGAGTGCAGAATGCTGACTTTGACTTCATCCGTTGAGAGTTTTTCAAGGCTGCTGCTAATGGCTTCCATTGATCCTTGTACATCGGATTTAATAATAAGGGGCAGTTCTTTAACTTCGCCAGCTGCGATTTTTGAAAACATCTGCTCCATGGTTCCACGAGCTGAAATAGCTGATTTTGCTTCCCGCAACCGCCGTTGGCGGAATTCAGAAACTTCACGCGCCCGGTTCTCATTTTCAACAACGACAAAGTCATCTCCCGCCAAGGGGGCGCCATTAAAGCCTAGAACTTCAGTAGGAACCGACGGGCCTGCTTGGTTAATTGCATTGCCACGATCGTCTATAAGAGCGCGTACGCGACCATATTCAGCGCCAGCGACAAAAAGGTCTCCTACTTTTAACGTTCCCTTTTGGACAAGAACAGTAGAAACAACGCCCTTACCGCGTTCCAATCTTGATTCAACGATGACCCCTTCAGCAAGTCGGCTAGGATTTGCTTTAAGCTCTAAAACTTCAGCCTGGAGGAGAATGGTTTCTTCCAGTTTATCGAGGTTGATTCCTTGCTTAGCAGAAACTTCTACATCCATCGTGTCTCCGCCAACTTTCTCAAGGAAAACTTCATACTGCATGAGCATATTGCGGATTCGTTCTGGGTCAGCCTCTGGTTTATCGATTTTGTTAATCGCAACAATAATCGGCACTTTAGCAGCCTTCGCATGGTGTATGGCCTCAATCGTCTGGTCCTTCACCCCATCATCAGCCGCAACGACGAGAATAACAATGTCTGTGACATTGGCTCCCCGTGCTCGCATTTCTGTAAATGCGGCATGGCCAGGCGTATCAATGAAGGTAATTTTATCACCGGACCCTAAACTCACTTGATAGGCCCCAATATGTTGCGTAATGCCCCCAGCTTCGCCTGCAACCACATCGGTTTTGCGCAAGGCATCTAGCAGGGATGTTTTTCCGTGATCTACATGCCCCATAACCGTGACAACGGGAGGACGAGGTACCAGTTGAGAAACATCATCTTCTTTTATATGCAGTCCTATCTCAATATCTGATTCAGAAACCCTTTTAACTTGATGACCAAATTCGGTGGCGATGAGTTCGGCAGTATCCGCATCAAGTGATTGGGTAATGGTGGCCATTACGCCCATATTCATAAGGGCTTTAATAACATCAGCTCCACGTTCAGCAAGTCGGTTGGAAAGCTCTTGGACGGTGATAACTTCAGGGATAATGACTTCGCGAATAACCTTTTGCTGAGGTTTTTCCAGTCCTGCCATTTTGCGTTTCTCACGCAATCGTCTCATCGACGCAAGGCTGCGTCCAGGTTTGTCCTCATCTCCTCTTAAAGCTTGGGTAATTGTCAGCTTACCGCTGCGGCGGCGAGGTTCACCTTTCCTGACAACAGGTGCTTTGACTTTTATATCTCCCTTGCCGCGGTGAGCATCTTCCTCTTCTTCGGCATAGGATGAATAGACGGTCTTTTTTCTTGGAGCACCTTCTGACGAGGGAACCTCTAACACTTCTTGTGGGCTAGGGGAGGGAGCTGGGGCAACTTGGGGCTCTGCCTCTGTACTTGAGGATTCGTCTGTAACAAGCTGCTCTTGGGCATTTTCTGCTTTTAGACGTGTTTGCTCGTTAATGGTTTCCTGGCGAGTACGCTCAGACTCAATAATTTGTGATTGCATCGCGCCATGAATTGCATTGAGTCTTTCATTGATTTGTTCAGGAGTTAACCCTGTGCTGCTCAGAGGCTTTCCATCCGTCGAGGTTCGCCCGTCCTTACGTTGATCAGGAAGAAAGACGCGCTTCTTCTTGACCTCTACCGTGACAGTTTTTGAACGACCATGTGTGAAACTTTGGCGTACGTGCCCCCCCTCGCTGCCCTTTTTTAAGGTCAGCGTTTTGGCAGAAAGCGTCAACGGCTTTTTCTCATCGCTCTTGTTATCAGTCTTGCCTTCCTTATTCGTCATAAACACTAACTTTCCGTTGAGTTGTCTTGGTCAGCTTCAAACCAGTGGGCTCGGGCGGCCATAATAATTTCTTGAGCACGTTGTTCCGTAAGACGTCCTGGTGGTAAAAGTTCGAGTAACTCATCCCCTGCTAAATCACCCAAGTCATCTAGCGTCTTAATCCCTTTTTCACCAAGGGCAACAATAATATCAAGATCCAAGCCATGTAATGATTTTAAATCTGCAGCTACTTTGAGCTCCTTTATACGTTTTGTCAAATGACGTTCTTGGGTATCGAGATAGTTTTTTGCACGCGTTTGCAACTCTTCAGCTAAATCTCGGTCAAAACCGTCAATGGCTGCAAGTTCATCAATCGTAATGTAAGCAACTTCTTCAACTTTGGTAAAGCCTTCTCCAATAAGGAGATGGGCAATCATTGCATCCACATCAAGGGCTTCGACAAAGAGTTGAGAACGCAGTTTTACTTCTTCATTCCGGCGATCAGATTCTTGAGTTTCAGTTAAAATATCAATTTTCCAACCTGTTAGCATTGAGGCTAAGCGAACGTTTTGCCCACGCCGCCCGATCGCTAAACTGAGTTGCTCATCCGCAACGACGACGTCAATTCGTTGGTTTTCTTCATCAAGAACAACTTTTACAACTTCTGCAGGGGCTAAGGCGTTAACAACAAAAGTTGCTGGATTTGCTGACCATGGAATAATATCAATTTTTTCTCCCTGAAGCTCAGAAACGACGGCTTGAACGCGACTTCCTCGCATTCCAACACAAGACCCAACAGGATCAATGGAGGGATCAGCTGTTGTGACGGCAATTTTTGCACGGCTTCCAGGGTCTCGAGCGATTGCTTTAATTGTAATGACCCCGTCATAAATTTCAGGGACTTCTTGCGTAAAAAGGCTAGCCATGAATTCAGGGCGGGTACGCGAAACAAAGATCTGAGCCCCTCGAGGTTCTTCTCTAACATCAAATATAAACGCACGCACACGGTCACCCACACGGAAATTTTCCCGAGGAATCATTTCGTCACGGCGTAGCAAGGCCTCGGCACGCCCAAGCTCAATGAATACATTACCAAATTCAATGCGCTTAACAATCCCACTGATGATATCGCCCACGCGGCTTTTATATTCTTGATATTGACGATGGCGCTCAGCATCTCTCACTTTTTGGAAGATCACCTGTTTTGCTGTCTGGGCAGCCACGCGTCCAAAATCAATAGGAGGCAAGAGTTCTGTTAAGAAATCACCCACATTTAACGTAGGATCAATAGCTTGGGCTTCGCTGAGAGTCATCTGAGTAACAGAATTTTCAACATCCTCTACAACTTCTCTGCACCGCATGAGAGTAATTTCACCTGTCTTGCGGTCTATTTTTGCGCGAATATCGTGCTCATAACCATACTTAGAACGACCAGCCTTTTGGATGGCTTCTTCCATTGCTTCTAAGACTTGATCTTTTTCAATAGCTTTTTCACGAGCTACCGTTTCTGCAACCAATAAAAGCTCGCGACTGCCAGGACCTGTGTATATTTCTGTTGTCATTTCTTCCTCACCTTAGCCTGTGTATTGTCATAATCAGGAATAAGTTTAGCCTTTTTTATGTCAGAAAAGGCAATCTCTGCAACTCTGTTTTCAGGATCAAACTCAATTTTTACCGTATCCTCTTCAATCCCTTTTAAAACACCTTGGAAACGCTGCTGTCCTTCATAAAGGACGTTAAGCTCAATTTTAATCCTTGAGCCAGTAAAACGTTCAAAATCATCTTTTTTTACCAGAGGCCTATCCAGGCCAGGAGAACTTACTTCTAGCGTATAGGATTCATGAATAGGATCGTCTACATCGAGCAACACAGATACGGTGCGGCTCACAAGGGCACAATCATCAACCGTAACACGGCTTTCATCCAAACGTTCAATCATAATCTGAAGCGTTTTTCCTTTTGTCCCCTGTAATTGAACGCGAACAACCCTAAACCCCCTATCAAAGAGGGCAGGAGTAATAACACTTTCAATGCGTTGCTCTATATTCATCTGTCTTTCTAATCAATCAACAAAAAAAGTGGGTCGTGGCCCACTTCTGTTTACCAGTAGGAAATTTTCCCACATCATAACAATCTTTTTAAAAAATGCAACCCTGAGATGACAAAAGCAATGCGTTCCTGTATAAAAGAAAGAATGAAAGGATAAAATATGGCTTTTTTGGATCTCGTACTCCTTGCAGCGATTGCAGGGTTTCTAGGGTATAGGCTTTGGACGGTGTTGGGCACCCATGATGTGGATAAACCGATTCGTAAGAAAAAATCAACAGAGGATGATTTGGTTGTCCCTATTAGGGCGCGGGCGGCACCTCCCTCTGCTAAAACGGAGGATGAGCAATCGGAAGAGGATAGGAACACCTTGAAAGAGGATCGTTTTTTACAAGGCGCAACCATTGCTTTTCATAAAATCGTTGAAGCTTATGCAGAAGGAAACACGCAAACCCTTGACAAGTTATTGGAAGGCCCCCTTCTTGAAACATTTAAAGAGGCTATCGAGAAAAGAGTAAAATCCAAGAAAACACTAGAAGTTGATATTGCTCGTGTCGTGACTTCTGAAGTCATTGATAACCGAGAGGAAAAGAGTAAGGCATATGTAACGGTTAGATTTGTTTCTGAACAATGTCTTGTGACAAGAAATGCTAAAGGCAAGGTTCTTGAAGGGGATCCAGACCAATATGTGAGTGTAACTGATATTTGGACATTTTCCCGTTCCCTTGAGAGTTCAGATCCTAATTGGAAATTAGTTGCTACCCAAGTGCCAGAAGGATAGGGGAGGGCAGTGGTTAGTAGACATACTTGTGAAACTGAGCCTGCTCGTCCCAAGATGTCATGCTTTTGTTTTTCTTGATCGTCCCAGGGCTGCCTCATATAAAAGTAGATAGAAAACCAGAGGTGTCATCCCCGCGAAGGCGCACTAGTGTCCGGGAAAAAATTGATGGAAAAACAATGCGCTGGCGTCATTGCGAGCCTTGCATAAAGCAAGGCGAAGCAATCCAGAAAAAAATTGGGAAAGCCGTTCTTGGCAAAAAAAATGTAATAAAAACAGAAAGTTGTGAGAGGATCAGAAGCAGTTAAAGTTTTATTATGGATTGCTGCGCCCCGCGCTCAGCGGGGCTCGCAATGACGACATCCGGTTGTTTTTATTGTATAATTTTCCCCGGACACTAGTGCGCGAAGGCGGGGATCCAACAATGGGTTGAAATATAGTAATTTTTTAGATTTTTTGTGAAATCTTATGAAAACGTTCTCATAAAAACTGACACCGAAAATGAGGGAAAAACAAGCTTTTTTGCTATACCTTGAATTTATGTGAGGCAACCCTGTGTCTTGAACAAAAGAAAGAATCTATGTTCTACAAACAGATACTAGGCCATCCTATTTTATCCAAAAGAGTTCGTTTTGCCGTGAATGTTTGTCCAACCACTCAAGAGGATCCACAAAAAATAGGCGAGTTGTGCATAAAAAATCAGAAAATCCCTTTTAAATTATATTGGTCATCAAATTGGCCAGGAGAGATGTTTAAAGGGCTTTGCCTCAGCGCTATGGGTTCAAATATCATATCCGGGTATAGTAAGCATGGGTTTGAAAGAGGGTCGGGTACTTCCGAAGCAAACCCTATTCTTGCTTCCCTTGCAACCCTTGTAAAGCAAACGTTCCCTGAAAAAAATGGTCCACAAGTCCTTCAGAAAATGGAGGAGACCTCTTTAGCCCTAGGTGAATCTAAGTTTACGGGGTGGGGTTTTGTTTGGGCTCCTGCTGCTTTGGACTTATCTGAATAACTATAGTGCATTGAGTTTAAGAGTGCCAAACCGCCCCGAGAGGGCGGAGAAGTAAGTAATGAACTTAGCTGGTAGCCACCCCCAGCCGTCATTGCGAGGAGCCGAAGGCGACGTGGCAATCCATTTTACAACTGCGAAGCAGTTTTCGCAAATCTACACATGTAATTATTGCTTCGCAACAAAAATGGATTGCGACGTCGCCTTCGGCTCCTCGCAATGACGACTATTATGTTATATCAATAGGTTAACAATTTAAGTTCATGAGGAGTGTAAACTCTCAAACTCACAACACTATAGTAACTCATCCTAACGTTTAATATTGTCAGAACACTACGTTAATTAACTTTTAATGTGTGTATGTTATATTAAAATAAAGAAGGGAATTGCAGAATTTCTACCGCCGGATGTCATCCTTGAAAATAATTTTGCAATTTGCTCAAAGGAGTGTTGATTTATTTTTTGTGGTGTGCTAAGAGCTTATAAAATATTTATTGTGATGTGTTGTTAGAGGTGTAAAATGGCTTCCAAAATTTTAAAATATATTAAAAACAACAAACTTTTAACAAAGTTTGCTGCTGTCTTTTCTCTTTTTGCCATAGGTGGCTCCGCCGTAGAAGCTCGAGCGCCGAAAAGCTCGCCTGCTATGCAGGCTAGCGTCAAAAAGCGTGAGCACGTGAGAAAAATTTCTACTAGAAAAGCGCGTGTTGCGAGAGTTACGCCTGCAAAAACTCAACGCGTGACGCTGAGGCAAGCTCGTCAGAAGCAACAACGGGTGGTATCTGCACCTGCCACCCCTCCTGTGTCTAGAGGTACGAGAGCTCGGCAAGGAAAGCAAGTTCGCTTGACAACAGCTGCGCGTGTTGCAGCTGCGCAGGAAGTCGCTCGGCAGGAAGTCGCTCGGCAGGAAGCTGCGCGTGTTGCAGCTGCGCAGGAAGTCACTCGGCAGGAAGCTGCGCGTGTTGCAGCTGCGCAGGAAGTCGCTCGGCAGGAAGCTGCGCGTGTTGCAGTTGCGCAGGAAGTCGCTCGGCAGGAAGCTGCACGTGTTGCAGCTGCGCAGGCAGCAGCCCATGAAGAATTTATGCATCGAGCTTTTGATAACGTGCATAATTTTCAACGTATGCCTACAGGTATCATAATTCCCGAAAATTATCCCGCCTATGATTTGGGATATCAAGGTCGTCGGGCAAGAACAGACCAGTATGCGGAGTTACACCTTCCCACAACCACCGTATTTCATCCTTACAACCCAACGGGTGAGCAAGTAAACGGTGTAGATAATGAGAGAGGGTATCAGCAGCTTGCTTGCTTAATGAATGTTAAATTACCAGGTTATGACCCTAGAAATGTGCCTCCAGCTCTCCATGCCAATTTGGCAGGGATTGCGCCTGAGAATATCGACGCATTCTTGGTTGTGCAAGATATGCCTTGGATTCAAGGTCTTCGTGATCTACTCTTAAGGCCTCAATATGGGTTGGATCCAGGGGCTCTCGATAACAACCCTGTACCGTATGGCAAACAATTTAACATAGAGGCGGGCGTTTTCTCAAACATTCCTAACGGTCCTCGGATTAATGCACTAAGGGATAATCTTGGTAACCTTATACACCCTGAGCAACCTGCAGATGGGCTTGTGCAAACAGTAGTGAGCACTCATAATAGTGTGGATCAACATGGCGTTCTGGTGGATCCAAAGGTTATTTCTTCTGGCGCTAATTTGCCTGTGCGGTTGGACCTTGATCGCTCTCAGATTCTGTATTCTTTGACAAAAAAAATAGGGAATGGGGGTGTTGTTGAACAGGTTCACGTTGTTACACATGTTCTTCTTAACCAAAATGATCAGCTCGTCCTGCAAGGGATTCTGCAAGCTGCCCCAATTCGTCACTTACAAGATATTGAAGATGGTATTCGCGCAGCACGCGTTGGTGGTCACTTTGCAGATTTAAATTTAGAGGAACTGCCGTTTTAAATAAAATCGAGTGTTCTGACAATATTAAACGTTAGGATGAGTTACTACATTACACCATTCGATCCTTCGACTTCGGTCCCCTTCGACAAGCTCAGGGGACCTACGCTCAGGATGAACGGAGAGAGGAGATATCTCATTGAGATATTCAGCTTATTTCTCCCCCTTCCGTTTGTCCTGAGCGTAGCTGCGGAGCAGCGAAGTCGAAGGACCGAATGACACTAGACTTCTTTCGCAACTGTTTCCAATCTCCCAAATTTGTCATGCTGGGCCCTGTCCCCTGCTGTGGCGGGGATTGTTTCAACATATAAAAGAGATCCCGAAACAAGTTCCAATACTGTTCATTTTAGTTAATTTATTATTCTGTTAAATTAAAAGTGTCATTCCCGCGGAGGCGGGAATCCATAGGAAAATTGATGGATTCCAGATGGTTATGTTGGATCCCCGCCTTCGCGGGGATGACAATAAAGGGGGATAATCATTGCTATGTTTTCTTAAATGAACAGTATTAGAAACAATCCCCGCCACGAGCCAAGGGACAGGGCCCAGGATGACAGTCTTGGAATTTCAAAGGCTTAGTTCGCTCTCAACCGTTCTTATATTGAGCTCAGGTTATATTTGTCTCTTGCCAGATGCCTACCAATAGAGTTTATATAGGGTTTTGAAAGAAAACAAACTTCAATACATGGCTCACGAACTATCTGCTACAACCCTTAAAATGCTTACCATCTTAAATGATGGTCAAATGCATACTGGTACTGAAATTGCGGAATATTTATGTATTTCTCGTACAGCCGTATGGAAGATTGTCAATAGACTAAAAAAATACAATATTGGTATCCAATCACAACATCATGGCTATCAATTAAGTTTTCCTCTGATTCTTTTTGATAAAGACAAAATCGAAACGCTTATTAAGGACCCAAGAATAGTGTTGGAATGTTTTGAAACCCTTCCTTCAACAAATGATTATTTAAGAAGTAAGCCCCCCTTACCCCCCAAAAATCTGCACGTCTGTCTGGTTGAACATCAATCAAAAGGGAGAGGTCGAATGGGGCGCTCATGGTCCTCTCCGTTTGGAAGAAATATTTATTGTAGTTTTAGTTACATCTTTAATAAAGATATTAGTGAAATGTCTGGCTTAAGTTTAGTCATTGGTATTTTGACAGCAAACATGCTGGAATCCTTAGATCAGAGAATAAAGCCTCTTCTAAAATGGCCAAATGATATTTATCTTAATAATAAAAAATTAGGAGGCATTTTAATTGACATTATTGCTGAAGCAAATGGTAGTTCAAGGGTTATTATCGGAGTTGGGTTGAACGTTAATATGAAAGACACCCAACTTGAAAACGTTGACAAACCCTGGACTTTTTTGGAAGAGATCATACATGAAAAGGTGGACCGTAATGGGGTTGTTGCCTGCCTGATACAATCTATTTTCAAAGGGATAGACCTCTTTGAGGCAAAAGGGATTGAGCCTTTTCTGACCCATTGGAAGCGATATGATTTATTAGAGAGCAAGCACATTTCTGTGAGGCAGGGAGCAGAGATTCTCTCTGGCATAGGGAGAGGCATTAACCCACAAGGTTTCTTACTCCTCGAGCTCTCTTCAGGCGAAGTAAAAAAATTGTCTTGTGGAGATACAACGCTTATAACCAGGGCCTCGGCCTAGAAATAATTCGTCTCTCCAAGGCCGTCATTGCGAGGAGCGTCAGCGACGTGGCAATCCACAAAAATGGTTCCGTTTCAACGGCTTATGGATTGCTACGCTACGCTCGCAATGACGATGGGGGGAGTCCTTTTTTTTCTAGGCCATCACCCTGGCTTATAACAGCTTAATGTAATTAATTTTCTATGCACCAAGTTCCTTTCAGAGTAAGGGTGCAAGGAATCTTTTTATAAAAAAGCCGCAAAAACTGCTCATCAGCAACAAAAGTAAGCTCGGTCATAACTTCCATCTCACCTGAGTCCTTTTTTGTACATAATATAGGACTTGTGTCCCATTTAGCCCATGTAGGCCTTGGCCATATGCCTTGCCCAATGCGACGGATAATCTCATCAGGTGTTTCAAATGTTTCAACAATCTTCCAGAAAAACAACCCATTGCCGGAAAGATATTTAGTTTTGAAGAGGGATCCAAGCTGCGGATATTCCAGCTCGGGAAACGCTAAACATTCCTTTTTGGATGAAACTCCATGCTGTTTCCAAAGCTCAGCGTCTTCTGAAATACGGTTCCATTGCCGAGAAACCAGCGCAACCTTTGTGAGTGATTGAGGCGGAAGATAGGCGAACGTGTACTTTACAACGTCATCTGGCAGGTCCATTGCCCAAGCAGGAACTGTACAAAACAACCCTACCATCATTCCAGACGCAATGAATCGTGAGGATTTTAATAATAGATTTTTCATTCTAGGATCCCTTCTTTATGAATTTTGCATAAGTGCAGCATAGAAATACGCGAAGAGGAACCATTAGTCAACCAATTTTTTTATAGGGGTTGACCAATAGCCGAGGAGTCCAACAGGGCTCTTGCATAACCCTCTTCGCGTTGTGAGTAAGAGGTTATTGACCCCTCTCCGTTCGGTCCTTCGACTTCGCTGCTTTGCAGCTACGCTCTCACTATTACCCACAAGTGCTTTTTACGTTATAAAATAAAAAAACTGCGTCATCCCGGAATTTAGGAAATCTTGAGCCGAAGGCCTAGATTTCCTTAATATCCGGGACCCAGAAAATTTTGTTTCAACGATTCCTGGGTCCCGGGTATTAAGAAAAACAAGAGCTTATTTACATTCGCTCTGTTTTTCTAAATCCCGGGATGACGCCACTTGGTTATGACTTATGGGTAATAGTGAGAGCGTAGCTGCGGAGCTGCGAAGTCGAAGGATCGAATGGTGTAATGCAGTAACTCATCCTAACACCCTAAAACTCAACCCCTACCCGAAGCAAGGCTTCACCGATACTCAGGCCGTTGCCAGCTTGACCATAAACATTACCGGAAACATAGAGCCCATTTGCGAACTGAGCAATGAGGCCTAACCCAGGAGCGATTTGATTGTAGATCTTGTTGAGGCCTGTCACCACAAGAGTTGAAGGTTGGTTGACAAGCCCTCCCTTAACCTTGTTTTTATTACTTCCCACAGGGCGTCTTTGGACCCAGCCCAGCTCAACTATGGGGCGCAGGAGGATGTCATCGACAGCAAAAGTCTTGTAAACCATGGCCCCTAACTCTCCTTGGAAGAAGTGCGAGGTCCGAGACTTGATGTGCATATTGAAATCGCCGACTCCGGTTTCTGTATATTTTGCCTCTCTCATCACCATATAGTCCGCCATGATGAAAGGCTGGAAGGTGCATAACTCATCGACTGGAATGGCGAAACCAAGCTCTAAATTTCCTGTAAACTGAAAGGCATTATGGGTTTGTTTGGCGGTGTGGTTAATGGTTGAGAACTTAATCGAACGGGCGGTTTTAAACCGGTTGCCACCGAAAAGCGTTTGTCCCTCGACATAAAACCCCCTCCCCTCCATCCAGGCTGCATAAAGACCACCATAGCCACTGTGCATGTGCCCCCAGCCTCGTCCTTGATTCCAACTAAAGGGAGTGGTAGATGATCCGCCCAAAAGTCCAACAATCGTATTCTTGGTGACCTCGTAGTCTGCCCCCAATGCAAACCCTCCCAAACGACTCTTGAGAGTCGGATTGCCGTTTTTATTGCCTTTTTGGCGTGCTAATTGACCGTAAGGTTCGAACCAAACATTGGCTTTCCCAACTTGAATACGTCCCATGAGAGGATGAGGGTTGACCTGTTCCGGACTGTTGATAAAGCCTAGTTTTGCAAGTGCCCCTTTCCGTTGCGACATGCCGCCCTGATTGTTAAAGAGAGTCGACAAATCCCCAGCATTCATCTGCTTTGCAACGAGTTGTGTAAATTCTGCTAACCGATCTGGTTCGAGATTTGCAAAACTCTGTGGTGGTGCTGTCTGGAGAACAGACTGCGTTGTCCAAGCTTGCATTTGAGTATGCCCGATCTGCGTCACCGCCGTCATGTTATTAAAGGCAAGCCCCGACTGCACTTGTAGTTGGGAGGGTTGGATTTTATTCAATGCGGCTTGGAATCCAAGCAGATTGCCAGCCAAAATCATATCGTTAAGGGCAATAGCAGCAGAATTCCCTGCAAGATTAGGCAGGGAATCAAAATACTGCGCCATCCTGTACGCATTCAACCCTCCGGCACCCACATATCCTGCAAAGCTTTGGTCTGCATTGGGTATGACAGTGACCTTCATTGGATCATAGACCACTATGTACTTGATAAGACTTGATGATGTTAGAGTGCCGTATGTGCCAGTGATCATACTGGGGTTATTGCCGCTGCCCGTCGCCGTGTTTATGATCGTATAGGAGTTCCTTGCCAGCGAGCGTAGAGGAGACGTACTTACAACATCGAGAGTCGCCCCTCCAAGGGTGGCGGTGGACGTTCCCGTTGCACTCACTGGTGTGATCATCTGAACAGGCAAACTTCCTGGCCCAATTGCCGCCTGGTGAGTGGCTGTTTTAGAGGAGAAAGTCAGGTTCGCGGTATAATCATTCCCCTGATAACGTCCCCCGAAGGTCACGCCATTTACACCAGAGGAAAAGGTCCCCTTGCCAGTAAAATTCAGATCTGCCCCAACAGCAGCATTCGCGCCATCCATAAACACAGTGCCTCCGGATATATTAGTCGCCATAGTGCCACCGCCACTATTGACGAAGCCGGTCGCTCCACTCGTAAACGAAAGCATTCCCCCGGATATATTATTAATCATCGTGCCTGTGCCTTGGTTGACAAATCCCCATGTCTCTGAGTCTGTGAAAGACAGCTGTCCTCCCGATATATTGTTCGTCACTTTACCTGTGATTTTGTTCATAAAACAAACACTTCCAAAGAGCGAAAGGCTGCCCCCGGATATATTATTGATCATGTTCCCTGTGCCAAAATTATTAAAAGGAGGAAGCGTATTCCTTGAGAAAGAGATCGTTCCCCCAGATATATTGGTGCTATAGGTGCCTGAGCCTCCGTTGCCAAAGCCACTACCTTGTGAAAACGAGAGAACGCCGGACGGGACAACGACAACCATATTACCCGACCCTTGGTTGCCAAAACCGCCTGCTCCGTTGACGGTGAGGTTTGCTCCAGCTATAACAATGACCGTGGTTCCTGTGTCTCGGTTTAGAATGCCACTGTTTCCTGTGAATAAGAATGTTCCCTCTGAGAACGAGACGAAGAAAGCCCCTGAACTTAAGTTGGAAAACCCAGCTTGGTTAAAAGTAAGGGCCCCCTCCCCGCTGAAGTTGATGCCAGCTATTGTTGTGCCGCTGTATGTGATGCCAAAAGGAGGAAACCTTATCGTCGCCCCCCCATCAATTGTAAAAGGCGAGGTAAGCCCTGCGATATCAACGCCAATAATATTTTTTGCAGACAGATAACTCTCAAGGTTACAGGTTAGGCCACTGGCTAAGGGGGCAAAGGTGATAGGGTTATCTTCGTTAGCCTGAGCAAATGCAAAGGGAAAAGAACCTGGTCCCGTTGACGTACCGCCTATGCTAACGGTATTCGTTGCGCTTAGAGGTTCGGTACCACAAAGAATCATAACCACTGCTATCAAGGAGAGGGTCTTGAGTTGAAAGGCCTGATGTCTAAGTTTCCGGTTCCTGATTTTGGAGATGCTCATCTTATAGTTTTTCCCCTTTTTTTATTTTTAATTGTCTGATTTATAAGCTAAAACGTATCGTGCACAATCCTCTGATATTAAGGCTTGATGATGTATTATTAACCCTGATGTCACAATTCCACAACCTCTTGCATAACATTCCCCAGGGTTGCCTCACATAAATTCAAGGTATAGCAAAAAAGGCTGTTTTTCCCTCATTTCCGCTGTCCCCTCGAAGGCGGGGATCCAACCCAACTACCTGGAATCAAACAACTTTTCTATGGATTCCCGCCTTCGCGCATAGGCGTCAACTTAAGGGATAATTTGTTGATAATGAACACTAAAAGCAACAACATGATGCCGTCATTGCGAGGAGCGCAGCGACGTCGCAATCCATTCTTTTTCTTGATTTTTTATGGATCGCGACGCCCTCTTCGAGGGCTCTTAATGAACTTAAATTGTTAACCTATTGATATAACACAATAGTCGTCATTGCGAGGAGCCGAAGGCGACGTCGCAATCCATTTTTGTTGCGAAGCAATAATTACATGTGTAGATTTGCGAAAACTGCTTCGCAGTTGTAATATGGATCACGACGTCGCTCCGCTCCTCGTGATGACGGCTGGGGGTGGCTACCAGCTAAGTTCATTACTTACTTTTCCACCTCTAGAGGGTGGTACGATGCTCGCGATGACGGCTGAGGGTATGACTACTCAGGTATGCTTATAGCGTTATCGTATTGTTTATAAATTATATTTTCCTTAAGTTGACGCCTATGCGCCTTCGCGGGAATGACAATCGTGTGTGTGGAGTAAGGCATCTTCACGTTCAACGGGTATATCTATTTTTATATGAGGCAGCCCTGCTCTTGCACTGTACCCTCGAAGAAATGTAGGGTAAAGCTTCTAAACACAGAACACAGAACACAGAACACTGAACCCATGCACCTCTCTCTTTCTCCTCATATCTTTGTAGCGTGGCTTCAACAGCACCCGCCGGAGGTCTTGACAATCGTACAGATGGTAGCATGTGGCTTTGCGATTCTTTTTATGATGCGACTTTTTGGAGCCATGGGGCTGGTAGTTTATAGTTCTATGGCTGTCGTTATTGCTAATCTTCAAGTCCAAACGGTCACAAAATATAGTTTTTTTCACGAGCCTGTTGCTCTTGGCACGGTTGTCTTTTCTTCAATTTTTATTGTGAGTGGTATTTTGACCGAATACTATGGGGCGGCAAAGGCACGCCAAGCGGTGTGGCTTAGTTTTACTGGCCTCGCACTTATGACGGGTTTTATGCTGCTTACAGTAGGCTTTAAACCGCTGAGCGGCAGTTGTGCCGCCCATCAAGCCATATGTACCCTTTTTTTACCCGCGCCCGCCTTGATTGTGGCTGGTTTAATTGCTTATGCAGCAGGGCAATTGAATGACATCTGGATTTTTTCAACTCTTTCTCACCTAACCCGGGGAAAGTTTTTATGGTTTAGATCTTTCGTTGCAACACTTATTGGGGCATTTTTGGATAATTTGATCTTTAGTGTGCTCGCCTGGATGATTTTTGCACCTCACCCCTTGCCTTGGAAGACGGTCTTCTTTACCTATGTCTTAGGGACTTATATTTTGCGGGTTGTTATGGCTTTTGTGGGGATCCCTTTTATTTATTTAGCGCGTCTCATGGTAAGAAAATGAACTCATTCCACTTTACAGTCACACACCGTTCACAAACCTCAAAAGCTCGCTTGGGTAAGCTATCTACTCCCCACGGTGTTGTCGACACCCCAGCCTTTATTTTTTGTGCAACAAAGGCTGCCATTAAAGGAGCAACATCTCATAATATGCGTCAAGAAAATACGCAAATTATTCTCTCAAACACATACCATTTGATGCTCCAGCCTGGACCAGAGATCGTAGAGAAAATGGGAGGACTCCATTCCTTTATGGGGTGGGATGGCCCCATGCTGACCGATTCGGGTGGATTTCAAATTTTTAGCCTAGGACATGGGTCGGTCGCTGAAGAGGTCAAAGGGCGACGTCAATCTTCCCGCCCCAAAAGTCTTCTCAAAATTAATGAAGAAGGGGCTACCTTTAAATCCTATATTGACGGCAAGCGTCATACCCTAACCCCAGAAAAGTCCATTCAAGTCCAGCGGGCCTTAGGGGCGGACCTTATTGTGGTGCTGGATGAATGCACACCCTTTCATGTGGATAAGTCCTATACGGAACGATCCATGCATATGAGTCACCGATGGGCGGCACGAAGCTTGAAAGAATTTCAAAAAAGAGCTGATGGACGTCAAGCTCTTTATGGCATTACACAGGGGGGTGTTTATCCTGATTTACGGCGGAATAGTGCAGATTTTGTAAACAGCCTCCCCTTTTTTGGTCACGCTGTAGGGGGATCCCTCGGAGCGAATAAAACCCAAATGGCAGAAGTGGTTGAAATGGCCATGGAACCCTTAGATCCCTCACGCCCTGTCCACCTTTTAGGCGTAGGGGGGGTGAGCGATATTTTTTATGGAGTTAAGCAAGGCATTGATACCTTTGATTGTGTCCACCCCACCCGTCTCGCCCGTCATGGAGGCGCCCTTGTGCCCCCAAGCCTATGGGAATCTCTGGGCGAAGATCCACAGGGACGAGAACACATGAATCTGCGCAATGCACGATTTCGGGATGACCCTCGTCCTATTGATGAAACTTGTGGGTGTCAAACGTGTCAAACTCTCTCACGTGGTTATATTCACCATTTGCTTAAGGCGAGAGAGCTACTCGCCATGCACGCCCTCACCCTTCACAATGTACATTTCATGAACCGTCTGCTTGCCGCGATTCGTCAAGCGATTGCTGTGGATCAGTTGGAACAGGAAAAAAAGAAGTGGCTGATTTAAGAATTTTTTAACCCATTTACATAAATAATGGTTTACAATAAGAAAAAATAATTTTTAGGAGAGAACTCATATGAAACAAATAGCGGTTGTGTTTGCCTTCCTTTTCCTAACCTTCTCTCAGAATGTTTTAGCTGAAAAACTTACGGAGTGCCAGACACTTATGGAAGCGTGTTCCAATGCGCGGAAAGCACAAAACTATAAGGATTGCAGTGACAAATGTTCTCAAGCGATAGTGGCTTGCGCACCAGCACGCGACGCAGGAAGCATGGAAAGCGCTACGGCCGCTCGACGGCACTGTAAAAATATGGGTAATATCAAGTCCTCCTCAGAAAGAACCGATAAAAGGAAGTAATCAATCGGGGGTATATAAAAATTTTGTCCTGTTAAACGCAAAACCTCTTGAAAAATGAATTCCTCTGCCCTACACCAGTATTCAGTACATAATAGAGCTCTTGCATAACCCTCTTCGCGTTGTGAGTAAGAGGTTGTTGACCTCTCTTCCGTTCATCCTGAGCGTAGCTGCAAAGCAGCGAAGTCGAAGGATGACTTAGACAACCCTTCGACTTCGGTCCTTTCCCTTCGCCAAGCTCAGGGCAAGAACCTACGCTCAGGGCGAACGGCAAAAGGTTATGCAAGAGCTCTAATGTATTGTTGTTAATTATTTTATGAGGTATAACATGTTCAATGTTAAGAAACTTACCACTGCTGCTCTTTTAACCAGCATGCTCCTTGGAGGATCTTCTGTTGTTTACGCGATGGATGATGGCTTCAATAATGACGAAATCCAGCGCGCGATTGCTCTTTCTCTTCAAGATCATAACCGGTCCGCCTCTTCTCAGGCACCTGCACCTCAACAGCAAGTAGAGAAGGAAACAAAAGAGAAAGCCGTTCAAGTAGTTCCTTCACAGACGGCTAATCCTGAGGAAGACAACAAGACAGTCAAAAAGGAATTAATTCAATCCGTTAAAGATGATCAATCTCAGCAGCGTGGGGTCCAGATATACCTAAATCTGGAGGGTAGAAAGCAGTGGCTATATCGGTTCGATGCCTCTAAATCTTATCAACAAATTTATACTGAGATTCACAGTCTTCTAAGCAAACGAGCACCTGCAGATCTTAAAGATAAAACAGTAGTTTTGATCGTACACGGTCGTGTCCTCAGTGAGGAGAATTTTAAACAGAAGTCTCGTGAAATAGGCGGCAACAACACTGAAATAAAGGTACTCCTGAGATAAAAGGCAGTCAGCAAACCCGAGTCCCCGCCTTCGCGCATAGGCGGCAACTTAAGGAAAATATAATTTATAAACAATACGATAACGCTATAAGCATACCTGAGTAGTCATACCCTCAGCCGTCATCGCGAGCCCTCGAAGAGGGCGTCGCGATCCATAAAAAATCAAGAAAAAGAATGGATTGCGACGTCGCTGCGCTCCTCGCAATGACGCACTAGTGTCCGGGGAAAATTATACAATAAAAACAACCGGATGTCGTCATTGCGAGCCCCGCTGAGCGCGGGGCGCAGCAATCCATAATAAAACTTTAACTGCTTCTGATCCTCTCACAACTTTCTGTTTTTATTACATTTTTTTTGCCAAGAACGGCTTTCCCAATTTTTTTCTGGATTGCTTCGCCTTGCTTTATGCAAGGCTCGCAATGACGCCAGCGCATTGTTTTTCCATCAATTTTTTCCCGGACACTAGTGCGCAATGACGGCATCATGTTGTTGCTTTTAGTGTTCATTATCAACAACTTATCCCTTAAGTTGACGCCTTCGCGGGGACAACCGAGAGAGAATAAAGCGACTTTTATCAAATGTGGATGGAATCTTATCACTTTTCATATGGCCAAAATTCTCAAAAAAATTTATTGACAAGCTTTCCCCTCTTGGAGACAATGAGGCAACTGATTTTTTCACATCAGATATGATTAAATTGGGAGGCTTAATAACAATAAGGAGAAATATATGGCAATACCCCTTTTAAAACCACGATGGGAAGCTTGGGAGAATATGTGTATTCAAAAAGCTTTTACACAAAAAATTCAACATAAAATAATGGCTGCAGCTCTGGGAAGAACTGTCACTGCGGTAAGCAAAAAAATCAAAACCCTTGGCCTGAGGGTTCCCTCGTCCATACGTGGGCGGCTTAAAGGAAAGCAGGGTCTGTCCTGGAGGACAAAAACGCCCCAGGATCTGACGAAAATGATTAACATTCTAAAAACCTATGCCCCCTTAACTTATTTTCAAGAAGGGCATATGGCCTTACAGAAAGGCTGCTGGACGACCTCTGCACCGACGTTGTCTAAGAACAGAAATAAGGGGGCGTGCGTCGCTCGTATGGATCATTATAATGTCCCTTTTTCTTTTGTAAGCCCGCTTGATTTTATTCCCTCGAAGGGATCCAACTCACAAGAAGCCAAAGAGATGGGGGCTAAAAAAGTCCCTGGGGAGCCTGACTACGTTCCTTTATGTTATATAGAGCAATGGGCACAATCTAAAGGCTTTTATAAAGTACGCGGCATTTTATACCAGCGAGGTCTTTCCTATTGGAAAGACGGCAGCTATTTTTCTCGAGCCCAGCTTTTGATGCATATTAATCGCCTGCGGTTTGAACACCATCTTCAAGCCATCACCCTTATTGAGGCAGAGAAAAAATCGCTAGCATGAATCCAATTAGACCAACATCGCAGTAAGGATTTGGAAAAGACCAAGGAGGATCCAACGGAGGAGCTGAGGGGTACATCGCGTCAGTCTGTCTAGGCCTATAAATAGAGGGATGTAAGCCCCTAGAAAAAGGCCCCCTGGACTCAGAAACAAAAAAGAAAAAGATAGAAGAATCAACATAGGCGCTAAAACAAAGGCGGTGGAGAGATGAAGATGACCTTGGGCAAAAACTGATTGTCCCAAGCCTCTTCTTCTGTCTTTTTCAAGGTTTACAAGATCTCCCACGATCAAAAGCCCTGAGACAAGAAGGCTAAACCCTATAAAGAGACTCATGGAGGCCATCATCAGGTTAAAAACCCAAAATAACGGCCGTAAAGCAAGAAGAAAAGAAAGCGTTCGCGCTTTTTCTCGCGGAATGTAATGGATAAGTTCCGAATCTTTTAGAGCGCGCGCTTTCTTTAAAACGCCCCATTTAGGATAGACAACAAGGGCCTCGCGGGAAACCTGCCAGACAATGGCATCAACGGGTGAATCCCCCGCATAATCAAATCCGTGGATACCAAACCGATCGAGCAGAGCGTGTCGTTTCTGGTGACCCGTCATATTAATCACGCCATCACTTCCAATCACTTCCTGAAAAATACCAAGATGGTCAGAAATTTTTTGAGCGAGCTTTTGGTCTGTACCGGTTGCTAAAATAAGAGGGCGTCCCTCCTCTGTTGCCTGCTGAGCAAAGGATAAAAGAAGCGCATTATAAGGAAGATGTTTTACGTTTATGTCCGTATGTTCAACAAGCTGCGCCTTTGCATAAGCACGCCCTTTTAAAAACCAAAATGGTAAACGCAAAAGGATCAAGGGTTTTTGCATCAAGAGATACGCCATCATCTCATGAAACGTATCCGTACGAATCACCGTTCCATCTAAGTCTAAAACAAGAGGAATAGAGGAAGGTAAAGAGGGTCGAGACGTTAGCAACAGTTGTGGCCTTCGTGGATCAGTAACCTCTTATTCCATAGTACACAGCCCATAAATGAGGCGAGGAAGACATAAAGAAGATATTCATATCCAAAAAAAGCCGACATCACCATACCAATGATAGAGCTAAGAGCCCATTTAAACGCTACCCAAGGGCTATGATGCGTGTGAATTTGATAGGCCATAAACCCTAAGGTCATAAGGCCAAAACCGATTGTAACGGGAAAGAAATACACATGTATATCGATGAGTTCAAGGCCAATAAGGCTTAAAAAACCAGCATAAATGGGAAGACACATAGGACAGGCTGCACAGGATAAGAGAGAGAGAACGACCGTACCTGCCCCACTCACAAGATCACCCCATTGCTTCATCGCATATATCCTATTTTAGAGTTTGGTGTATATTTTCAAAGTAAGAACTTATTTCCCTAATTTCAAGAGAAAAGAGAGGGGTTTTCAGGGATGCCTCATATAGAGTTATACTTGAATTCAATCACCTTGGAATATAGAAGGGCAGTTTGATACCTCACTACCCGTCACTTTTCCCCATTCGTGTCATGCTTGGGCTAGAAGTTCTTGATTTGTATAACAAATCAAAGAACTTCTTGACCCGAGCATCTCATCCCTTAAGAGATCCTCGGATCAAGAAAAGTCATTGTTTTTCTTCGAAAAACAAACCTTTTCTAGTCCAAGGATGACACACTCCTCAAAAAGTGACGGGTAGTGTTGTTTGATACAAGTAATTTGCCCATCCACAGTCGTCATTGCGAGGACCCCCGCGGAGGCGGGGGGACGTCGCAATCCACTCTTTTGCTCGCTTTTTTATGGATCGCGACGCCCTCTTCGAGGGCTCGCGATGACAACACCGGAGTTGTTTTTACATGAATCCAATCGCCCTGAGGCCTATCCTGAAAAAAACAACTTGACATTTTTTCAAACCTATAATAAAAGAAAAAAATAAATGGAGTCTATAGTATTTACATGGATAAAGAATTAGCAAATAAAGATCTAACTCCTGTTACGAAAAAACAAAAAAATTGGACGATTTTTAACTTTTTTAGTCTTTGGGTGGGGATGGCCATTCAAATTCCAACCTATATGATGGCCTCTTCCCTTATTGAGGGAGGGATGAACTGGTTCCAAGCCCTTTTTACCATTTTCCTAGGCAACCTTATTGTCCTTATTCCGATGATTCTTAACGGTCATGTGGGGGCGAAATATGGCATTCCTTATCCTGTTTTTGCTCGGGCGAGTTTTGGTATTCTGGGCTCGAATATCCCAGCTTTGTTGCGAGCCTTCGTCGCTTGTGGCTGGTTTGGCATTCAAACATGGATAGGGGGGACCGCTATTTACACCCTTGTCTTGCAAGTGTGGCCAGAGGCAGGACTTTTCAAAGGTGAAATGCTGGGCATTGGTCTGATCCCTTTTATCTGTTTTATGATCTTTTGGTTTATGAACTTATTTTTTGTGTGGCATGGGCTGAATTCCATTAAATGGCTTGAGACATTGTGTGCCCCTTTCTTGATTCTGGGGGGAATGGCCTTGCTTTATTGGGCTTATATGAATGCTGATGGTTTATCGACCGTGTTTCACACAACCTCTCAATTCGAGTCAACTTCTGCGTTTTATAAATTTTTCTTTCCAGCCTTAACGGGCATCATCGGATTTTGGGCAACCTTGAGCCTTAATATTCCTGATTTTACCCGTTACGCAAAAAATCAACGTGCTCAGATCCTTGGCCAAGCCCTTGGCTTACCGGCCACAATGACTTTTTTTGCTTTTATTGGCGTTGCTGTGACCAGCTCGACTCTTTCTATTTATGGAGAAGCGATTTGGGATCCTATCATACTGATCCAAAAATTCGATAACCCCTTGATCGTTACCTTCTCTGTCATTACCATTTTATTAGCTACCCTAACAACAAATGTTGCTGCCAATGTCGTGGGGCCAGCCAATGACTTTTCCAACCTTGCTCCAAAGTATATTGATTTCAAGAGGGGAGGGCTTATTACGGGGATTCTTGGGATTCTTATGATGCCTTGGAAACTTCTTGCAGATCCAACGGGCTATATTTTTACTTGGCTTATTGGGTATTCCGCGTTGCTTGGGCCCATTGCAGGCATTATTCTCGTTGACTACTTTGTGGTGCGACGCACAGTTTTAAACATAGACGCGCTCTATCAACGTGAGGGAGAGTATAGTTATTCTCATGGCTATAACCTCAAAGCGATTATAGCTTTTATTCTAGGTGTGCTTCCCAATCTCCCTGGCTTTCTTGTCCAGATAAAGGTATGCAGCCCCGATTCAGTATTTGAGTTTCTTGTTCCTTTGTATCATTACGCCTGGTTTATAGGCCTCTTTATCTCAGGAATCAGTTATGGTCTCATGATGGTGTCTGAACGACGTTCTGAACAGATTATCGAGGCACAACCTACTTTTGCTTAGGCAAAAGGGGGAGTCCCAGGTACTATAGGCCTGCACATGAAGAATTTTTCAATAAAAACAAACAATAATGAAAAATCAAGAAAAATTATTCGTGCCTATGCAGTTTACTCCCGTACCAGCGCCCATCTTACCAAAAAGCCGTCATCGCGAGCTCTCGAAGAGGGCGTCGCGATCCATAAAAAATCAAGAAAAAGAATGGATTGCGACGTCGCTGCGCTCCTCGCAATGACGACTATGTTGTTATCAAGAAAAATTATTCGTGCCTATGCAGTTTACTCCCGTACCAGCGCCCATCTTACCAAAAAGCCGTCATCGCGAGCTCTCGAAGAGGGCGTCGCGATCCATAAAAAATCAAGAAAAAGAATGGATTGCGACGTCGCTGCGCTCCTCGCAATGACGACTATGTTGTTATCAAGAAAAATTATTTTTACCCCTCACCCGCCCTCACCCGCCCCTTCGGGGCGACCTCTCCAACAAGGGGAGAGGTTTTAATTTCTTCGTTTATTTGACAAGGGGTTCGCTTTAGCGTAGAAAGAATAAGGAACTTATTGAAAACTGGAGACTAAATGTCCAAAGAAGATTTACTTGAATTTACAGGAACCATCATGGAACTCCTTCCCAATGCGACATTTCGGGTCGAATTAGAAAATGGCCACATGGTGTTAGCTCATACGTCGGGCCGTATGCGGAAAAATCGTATCCGTGTCCTTGCAGGGGATAAGGTTACGATTGAGATGACACCTTATGACCTAAGCAAGGGGCGCATCACATTCCGTCATAAGTAAATAAATGAAGCTTATTCTTGCGTCCTCTTCTCCGCGTCGGCTAGAACTTTTGGCGTCAATCGGTATTGTCCCGCATCAAATTATTAGCCCTGATATTAATGAAAATCCCTTAAAACACGAGAGTATTGGTCATTATGTTCGTCGTATTGCCTGCCTTAAAGCTCAGGCTGTCCATCAGCAAACCCCTCAGGCTTATGTTCTTGCTGCAGATACAGCCGTAGAATTAGGGGGGAAAATCATTTTAAAAGCCCAGCAGCAGGAAGAAGCACGGGCCATTTTGACGCGGCTTTCCGGGCGCCGTCATCGGGTGTATACGGGCGTTTGTGTGATCTCTCCTGAGGGTAAGGAAGCCTGTCGTACGGTTTTAACCCGCCTGTCTTTAAAGCGCCTTTCTAAGGAAGAGTTGGATGATTATCTGGATTCCAAGGAATGGGAAGGAAAGGCGGGTGCCTTTTCCATTCAAGGTAAAAGCTCTCGATTTGTGAAATTTATCTCGGGATCCTATACAAACGTGGTGGGGCTTCCCCTTTATGAAACAGACTGCCTACTTAAGGGCGTAGGCTTTCGTGGTTGAAATTTTCTATACGGTGTCTCCCGATCTCCACCGCATGGCTCGTCGGGAAGAGGGCGTCATCACCGATCTCGATTTTGAAATACCGGCTCAGTCCCCTTCTTTATGGGGGAGTCTTTATTTAGGGAGGGTTGTTGAGATTCAAAAACCCCTACAGGCTGCATTTGTTGATGTGGGGCTCGCTCATCCTGGGTTTTTGTCTTTACGGGAAGGCAAACTTTCGCCCGTTACACAGGGAGAAGCGGTTTTGGTCCAAGTCAACCGAACTGACAATCCTTTTGAAGGGAAAGGCGTGCGCTTAACCCGTTTGATTACCCTCTCCCTGGGTCCCCTCCTTTACACCCCGTTTGTGCCGGGTTTGAGCCTTTCAAAGAAAATTAAAGACCGGCAAGTCTTTAAAAATCTCTTTCCTTTACGGCCAGAGGAAGGGCTGGTAGTGCGTTATGGTGCATCGACACACGATCCTCTTTTAGATCTCTTTCTTCAGCTACGAGAGGAATGGGGGAAGGTTCAACAGCAGCTTGCGGGGAAGCCACCCTTTTGTATCACCCCACCCTTCACCCTTCTCACGCGTGTTCTCCGCTCTCTGAGTCCCTCGCATCGGCTTATGATTGATGATCGGACAGTGGCTTTACTGACCAAAGGGCGGGGTGCTTTTTGCAAGGAACGCGCCTTTGATGAGCCATGTGAAGAGGCGTGGGATAGCCTTTTCTCTACGGAAATTCCTATGCTTCAGGGAGGTAACCTGTCGATTGAAGAAACGAAGGGACTCGTGGTCATTGATGTGAATAGCCAAGGTGCGCTTAAGCATGCTTTGTCCTTTAATCGTCTTGCGATTAAGGAAGCCTTACGCCAAATCCGTCTTCGAGATCTGGGGGGGAAGATTGTGATGGATTTGATTGGCGCCCCTCAAGAATTGCCCCCTCTTTTGCAAGACCTTACCATTCCAACGGATGTGGAAATTTTTGGCCTTTCGCCCCTACACCTTTTGGAAATGATTCGACGGCGGAGGCGCCTCTCTCTTCCTCAACGATTAAAACTTCAGTTAAATTAAGAGGTGAATGATGCAATCAAAATGTCCCATATGTAAAAAACCAAGTGTCTTTGACTATCGCCCCTTTTGTTCGAAGCGGTGCGCTGATATTGATCTCGCTCACTGGTTCAGGGGGGATTATCGTATTGAAAAAGACGAGGATGAGAACGAAATGCTTGGGGAAGAGGACCAGGAAGAGGACCAGAATCATGGCAAACGCACTCAAACAACTTAAATTAAAATAACCCCTCACCCGCCCTACGGGCGACCTCTCCCACAAGGGGAGAGGTTATTCCCATCCTCCATTAATAAATTTTTAATTCATAGCATTATAACATTATCGTGAGAAGTGAGTGCGTCATTAAAAAACAGGAGGAAATAAAGTAAATGACAATAGATTATAATATTGGTTTAATAATTTCTATGCTTTTGTTAGGATATCTTGTTTTTTCTCTTATAGATATATCCTAACGCGCTGGAAATATAAAAAATGAACACCATGGGTTGGCTCCAAATCGGCTTATTGTTTTCTGTGCTTTTAGCCCTCACAAAGCCACTGGGACTGTACCTTTATGCCATTTATGAACACCCCCCTGGGTTTAAAGGCCTGGCTGTTTTTGAACAAAAGCTTTTTAAGCTGTTGAAAATTAAAGAGGTGAAACAGGATTGGAAGCGTTATGTTTCTTCTCTGCTTCTCTTTAATGTAATGGGTATTGTTATCCTGTTTCTTATTGAAATAACTCAAAACTTTTTGCCTCTTAATCCTCAAAATTTACCAGCTGTTCCGTGGGACTTGGCTTTAAACACGGCTGTAAGTTTTGTAACCCATACCAATTGGCAAGCGTATAGTGGCGAAACAACAATGAGTGCCTTCACTCAAATGGTGGGGCTGACATGGCAAAATTTTTGTGCGGCGGGTACTGGGATTGCTGTGTTTCTGGCATTGGCTCGTGGGTTTTCCCATCAAGGGTTAGGCACAAAAGATATCACTATTGGGAATTTTTGGGTCGATTTCATTCGATCTATTTTATATGTTCTGTTGCCCCTCTGTATTATATTGTCTATTCTATTTGTATCTCAAGGGGTAATTCAAAATTTTTCCCCAACCCTGACATTTACAACCCTTGAGGGGACACAACAATCCCTTGCGATGGGGCCTGTTGCCTCTCAAGAAGCTATTAAATTGTTGGGAACAAATGGGGGTGGCTTTTTTAATGCTAACTCTGCCCATCCTTTCGAAAACCCTACACCCTTTTCAAATTTTTTGCAAATGTTGTCTCTTATCTTGATCCCTGCAGCTTTGACCTATACTTATGGAAAAATGACGAAAAGCGCAAAGCATGGGTGGTCGCTTTTTGCCGCAATGCTGTTGATGTGCTTGGCTGGATCTGCTTTCCTCTACGTATTTGAGTCACAACCAAACCCCCTCTTAAGTCGCCTTCCTCTTCTTCAGGAAGGGGGAAATTTTGAGGGTAAAGAGGTGAGGTTTGGCATTGTAGGCTCTTCTCTATTTGCAAATCTTGCAACAGACACGTCTGGTGGTCCATCTAATTCTGCATATGACAGTTTTAGTCCTCTGGGAGGGATGGTCCTCTTCGTAAATATGCTTGCAGGTGAGGTTATTTTCGGAGGCGTTGGTGTTGGACTCTTTGGCATGCTCATGTTTGTCGTTGTGAGTATTTTTATTGCCGGTCTTATGGTTGGGCGCAGCCCCGAATATTTAGGTAAGAAAATTGAAGGGAAAGAGGTACGATTTGCTATTCTTTACATTGCTCTTTACCCTCTTCTTATTTTGGTTGGAACGGCCTGGTCAGTGTTGGCCCCCTATGGGCTATCTTCTATCCAAACTCCTGGCCCTCATGGTTTCAGTGAGATTCTATATGCCTATACGAGTGCCGCGCAAAACAACGGCTCTGCCTTTGGAGGTCTCAATGCCAATACGCTTTGGTATAATCTCACATTGGCTCTGACCATGCTTTTCGGACGGTTTTTTTCTATCGTCCTTGGTCTCGCTATTGCAGGCTCTATGGTTAATAAAAAGATTGTTCAGATGAGTGTAGGAACTTTTCCTAGCCATGGCCTTCTCTTTATTGGCCTTTTAATTGGTGTTATCTTTATTGTCGGTGCCTTAACGTTTTTTCCTGCTTTAGTTCTAGGCCCCTTTACTGAACATCTTTTTTCGTTACAGGGAAAGACATTCTAATGGGACGAGCACCTCTTCATATTGAATCTATGTATAGTAAAAATATGGTTCTAGAGAGTATAGGCCTAACATTTATACGTCTTAATCCCCTATATTTGGTAAAAAATCCTGTTATGTTTGTTGTATTTATAGGGAGCATATTAACAACTTTTATTTTTATCCGGGATTATCTATCGCCTTCAGTTTTTTCTGAACCTCTCTGGTTTACGGGCTCTATTGTTTGCTGGTTGTGGTTTACGTTGCTCTTTGCGAACGCTGCTGAGGCCATTGCGGAAGGAAAAGGGAAGGCCCATGCCTCTAGCTTAAAAGCGCTTGCCCTAGAAACCACAGCTCGTCGTGTTTTAGACAATGGACAAGAAGAAATCGTGTTAGCCACCCAACTCAGACGAGACGATAAGATAAAAATTTTAGAGGGTGATCTTATTCCAGCTGATGGGGAAATTATTGAAGGAATTGCTGCAATTGATGAGTCTGCCATTACGGGCGAGTCGGCCCCCGTCATTCGAGAAGCTGAAGGAGATTTTTCTGCTGTAACCGCCGGCACAAGACTTCTATCTAATTCCCTTCTTGTGCGTATAACTTCTAATCCAGGAGAGAGCTTTTTGGATCGAATGATTTATTTGGTTCTTGCTGCAAAACGACAAAAAACCCCCAATGAAATCGCTCTTCAAATTCTTTTAATTGGCCTGACACTTATCTTTTTGATTGTGTGTTCAACTTTAATTCCTTTTGGTTTATATGAAAAAAGCAATATTTCATTAACTATTATTGTCTCTCTTTTAGTATGCCTTGTTCCAACAACAATTGGAGGGCTGATTTCAGCCATAGGCATATCAGGCATTGAAAGAGCGTTACGAAAAAATATCTTAGCGATGAGTGGCAAGGCTGTGGAAACTGCAGGGGATATTGATGTGCTCCTTTTAGATAAAACGGGAACGATCACACTTGGTAATCGTATGCCCGTTGAGATGATTCCCTTTGAAAACGTTTCTATTAAGGAACTGGCAAGGGCACTACAAATGGCCAGTTATGCTGATCACACACCAGAGGGAAGATCCATTCTTGAATTTATTGCAAAAAATTATGGAAATTTTATGACTGAGAGCGACAGCAAGAGCCTTACTTTCATCCCTTTCAGCGCAGAAACACGGATGAGTGGATGCGATATGGATCATTATTTTATTCGTAAAGGGGCTTGCGATTCTATTGAAGGTTTTGCAGCAAAAATGGGAGTTCCCATTCCTCCTACCTGCGCATTGCTTGCTGAAGAAATTGGACGTAAGGGAGGCACCCCTCTCGCTGTTGTCGATAACAAGCAAATCCTGGGTGTTATTTATCTTAAAGACGTTATCAAATCTGGCATTCGAGATCGTTTTCTTCGCTTAAAAGCAATGGGGGTACGCACGATTATGATTACGGGAGATAATGCTTTTACTGCAAAAACAATAGCTGAAGAGGCAGGCGTTGATACCTATTTAGCAGAAGCAGATCCTGAAAAAAAATTAGACCTTATCAAAGAAGAACAATCCAAAGGATTTCTTGTTGCCATGACGGGAGATGGAACAAATGATGCGCCTGCCCTTGCTCAAGCTGATTTGGGAATTGCGATGAATTCGGGAACACAGGCAGCTAAAGAAGCGGCCAATATGGTTGATTTAGATAGTAATCCAACTAAAATCTTAGAAGTCATTGAAATTGGGAAACAACTTTTAATGACACGCGGTTGTCTTACAACTTTTTCAATTGCGAATGATGTGGCAAAATATTTTGCAATTATACCCGCTATATTTCTTATAAGCGTGCCAGAATTGGATATTCTCAATATTATGGGGCTATCTTCTCTCTATAGTGCAGTGCTTGCGGCTGTCATTTTTAATGCTCTTATCATTGTCGCACTTATCCCTCTTGCCTTAAAGGGGGTTAAGTACCGTCCTATGGGGGCCAAAAGTCTTTTAGCACGTTCTCTTCTTCTTTACGGAGTCGGGGGAATTATCATTCCCTTTATTGGGATAAAAAGTATTGATACCCTTTTGTTTTACATGGGGTTCATATAAATGGTTAGAGACCTCATCCTTTCCCTAAAAATATCTCTGTTTACAATATTTGTTACAGGAATTATCTACCCTCTTTTTATTATGGGGGCTGCTTATACTTTCTTTTATAAAAAAGCAACAGGGAGCCTTGTCTTAGATGAGCACAATAACATTATTGGATCTGAGCTTATCGGTCAGAATTTTAAAAACCCTTCTTATTTTTTCTCCCGCCCATCTGATGCGGGCAATGGCTATGATGGTACTCGTTCTGGAGGGTCAAACTTTGCTCCAACCTCTGAGAAATTATTGGAAAAAATTCATGAGCGAATCGAGACTCTAAAACCTCTTAATACAGCCCCTATTCCGATTGATTTAGTGACCTCTTCAGCCAGTGGATTGGATCCTCATATCTCTCTTCAAGCGGCCTATTGGCAGGCTCCAAAGATTGCTATGCAGCGAGAGGTTTCTTTGAAAAGAATCATTACAATTATTGATGACCAGATTCACGGTTTCTCGTTTTATGGCTTAGGTATCCCGTATCTTAATGTTTTGAAGCTAAATCTTACTCTTGATCAGTTTTTTGGATCTCCTACGGAGGATAAATGAGAACATCTTCCTTTGATCAAAAAGATTTTTTTGAGTTGCTTCAACAAGCTAATCGTGGTCGATTAAAAATCTATACAGGTCCAGTTGCAGGAGTAGGAAAAACCTATCGAATGCTTGAAGAGGCCCATTCTCTCAAAACACGGGGTGCAGATGTGGCTTTGGCGTATGTGGAAACCCATGGGCGCAAAAAAATAGAAGAACTTCTTAATGGGCTCGAAATCATTCCAAGAAAACAGTATGAATACAGGGGAGTGGTACTTGAGGAAATGGACTTAGAAGCGGTGTTGAGTCGAAAACCTCAAATTGCAATTGTGGATGAAGTTGCTCATACGAATGCACCCTTTTGCCGTCATGCAAAACGTTATCAGGATATTATTGAGCTCTTAAAAGCAGGTATTAACGTTATTTGTAGTTTTAATATTCAACACTTGGAAAGTTTAAGTGATGTTATTAAAAAATTTACCAATGTTACTATTTATGAAACAATTCCAGATAGTTTTCTTAAGCGTGCAGACCAAGTTATTAATGTGGATCTTGGTGTAGAAGATATTATAGAAAGACTACAATCAGGGCAAATTTATGCGGGAGAAACGATAACTCAAGCGCTTCACAATTTTTTTAAAGAAGAAAATCTTTCTAAATTAAGAGAAATTGCCCTGAGAGAGGTCGCAGAAGTTATAGAGCAAGCTCAGCCCATTCGTGATCATTCTTTAACATTAAAAGAAGAATTATTTGCGGATACTAAAATAATGACTTGCATGATACCCCAACAATGGAGCCAGAGAACACTCTTGAAGAAAGCTTCACGGTTAGCGGGTCGGTTAAATCAAGAATGGTTTGTCGTTTATCCAGAGATGCCTGAGGATGAACCAGAACATATTGATTTAGAAAAACAAAGATACTTGTTTATGGATATCCAATTTGCAAAGGATTTAGGGGCTCATATTGTCTATATTAAAACAACCGATCGTATTAAAGCTTGGCTTGAATTTGCTAAAAGCCACAACATCTCACACATTATCATTGGGAGAGTAGATGACGGATGGTGGCGCTCTTTGCTCCATACGGATGTATTAAGTGCTCTCTTAAGAAAATCACAAGAATATGACCTTGTTATTATGAGTTATCATAAAGATCAAGAAGGAGCTCGCGCCTCATGAAAATAAGGTCTCAAGTTATATTGGCTCAAGTTCCAATAATGATGATTATTTTATTTATCACCCTTTTTTTTATTCTTTCTCTTACTGCTATCAAATCCCAGACGGAATCTATTTTAGTGGATAATTTTAAAAGCATACTTTTTATGCAAAAAATAAAAGATTCCGCGGAATCCTTAAATAATTATCTCCTTCGGAATCCAAAAACAGTTGATAATGAAATAAAAAATTTGGAAAATAAAATAGAGCAAAATTTAATTTTTCAAGAAAAATCAGAAATGGAGACAGCCGAAGAAGAAGAATTAACAAAATCTCTTAGAAAAAAGTGGGAGGTTTATAAAAGGAGTATACAACCTCTATCGCTGAATAAAGAAGCTGAAAATTTATATCAAGACCTGAAACAGATCACCACCAGTATCATTGGCTTGAATCAGGATGCTCTTATTCGAAAAAAGGATACTCTATCACGTTTTCTAATGGATCTTCGTCTTTTTATATCCTTTTCTTCATTGGTTTGCTTATTGCTGGGATTTTTTATGTCTTGGATTTTGACTGGGCTTATTTTAAGCCCTTTGAATAAGATGACCGAAATCGTTAGTCAGTTTGGTAAAACAGATGAAACGACCTTATTACACATTAAAGGTTCTGAAGAGATTGAAAAACTTTCAGAGGAATTTAATCTTATGACGAACCGTCTTGAGGAATATCATCAAAGTTCCTTGGGGCATATTATAGAGAACTATGAAACTCTTAAGGGGGCGTTTGATGCTCTTCCCAATCCCCTGCTTCTTTTTGATCATAACAGTAATATTATTTTTATGAATCGCGCCGCTTCACGCCTTTTCGGTATTTCAGGGGATATAAAGAAGAAAAATCCTCTATTATATCTTCTTGAAGAGGGGTTAAGAGACACTCTTCTGAAAATTGTAAAAAAAGTATTTCTCTCAAAAAATTCTCATATTCAAGAGATTGCAGAAGAACAAATTATAATATTTAAAAAAAAGAAGAACATATTATTTATCCCATTCGTTTACCCTATAAAAAACATTGATCCTGCCAGTGCCCTAAAATTCACAGGTGTCCTTATCCTTCTGCACGATCCTACACGACAGACTTTATCAGGGCGAGAAAAGAGTGAGATATACAAAACCTTTATTCAAGATTTTCAGGCGATTCTAACAGAAATTCAAATGGCGATTCATACAAGTCTTCAAGAAACAGCAGGGTCGCTTACAGAAAAGCAGAAAGAGCTTTTATTAGCAGCCCGAGAAAAGGGTGAAGCACTTGAAAGACTTTATCAAGACTTTCGTAAAGTATCAGGAGTATAAGTAGGGCGATTGGATTCATGTAAAAGTAAAATAAAAATTATTTGTTCTCCGCCGTTAATCCTTCGACTTCGCTCCTTTGGAGCTACGCTCAGGACGAACGGCTTTTGGAGAAATAAATTGAGCAAAATCAAATAGTTAGGACCAATCTCCGTTCGTCCTGAGCGTAGCTCCAAAGGAGCGAAGTCGAAGGAGAGCGGAGATAGAAACCATCACGTTTTTACATGAATCCAATCGCCCTGGGAGTATAAGAGCATTTTCAATTTTTATGTATCTGAGCTGTAGGTAAAGCACGGTAAACGCATCTAAAATGAGAGAAATGTTGTAACTCCCCAGGTACTATGGGCCTGCGTGTGAAGAATTTCTCAAAAAAAACAAAGAATTAATGAAAAATCAAGAAAAATTATTTTTACCCCTCACCCGCCCCTTCGGGGCGACCTCTCCCACAAGGGGAGAGGTGATCCATACATTATTACCACTGTTTTTCTCTCGAACAAAGAAGAAAAGCGTTTTGGAGTAAGGATACCTCTCCCGCGTGACGGGAGAGGTCGCCCCGAAGGGGCGGGTGAGGGGTAACCTAATTTATAAATATCAATCACTTAATCCAAAGTTCATGAGGAGCCCCGGACAGGGGGCGTCGCGATCCAAAAAAACCAAAGAAAGAGTGGATTGCTACGTCGCTAACGCTCCTCGACGACTGCGTTGTCTTTTAGTGTTCATTATCAACAAGTTGTCCCTTAAGTTGACGCCTATGCGCCACAGCAGGGGACGGGAACCCTAATTTATTTTCTTTTTTGCATCTCTGGATGACAGTCAAAAGAATTATTTTTCTCATTAACCGTACACTTCATATTGTTTGGCACGGTCGGGTTCATTATTCTGATATCTCCCCCACCCATACTAGATTTGTAGTGACAGATGAGTGTACCATCCAATCCGACAGTGCTCTTATGTAGTGTGTAAAACTTAGAAAACTCCCATCCCTCACTCGTAAGCGCGCTTCCTGGTTTGGGGCAAGTGTATGCCAATAAAACACAGGGTATGGATTGGAATATAATTAAAGTCAGTAGAGCTGTTTTTAAATTTTTCATTTTTCTTCCCCTTTTTTAGATTAATACAATAATATTGTTCTTTCGCCATGTAGTGTACAAAAAAAGTATTAAAAATTTATTAAAAACTCTGAGGGGCAGGACTCAGGGGTTTAAAGCCAGAAGAGGTGACCTCTAGAACGGCTAGGCCCCTTTCGTTTAACCCTTGTGGCGTCAGACGGAAAAGACCATCTGTGCCTGAAAATCCTTCCAAAAAGGTAAGATTTTCAATAGAATAACCTCTGTCAGCTAAGCTCGCGGCAAGAGCGGTCGCATCAAAGGCAAGGGTTGCAATACGCGGGGGGGTAGAGCCGTAGGCCTTTTCAAAACGCGCTTGAAAATTTTGCCGCTCTTGAGGGGTTGTCGACGCAAAAAGTGCACCCTCGAGGCCTGTTTGGGCCTGTTGAAGCGTTTCAGGGGTATCCCACTGGCCACTTCCCAAAATTTTCAACGGGAGTTGTGGCTTGAGAAGAACCATCAGGTGGGCGAGATTTTCTCCCCCCTCAGGAATAACAAGGGCATCAAGGCCTTTTGTTTTATAGAGCGCTACTTCTTCTAACAGACGAATATTCCCTGGATTCCCCTCTAAAAGGTCCCCTTTTGTATAATGGATGATTCCTAAAAGCTGAATATCTCCCTGGGAATCAAGTTTTTTTAGAGTCTGGTCAATGAGGCGTCCATAGGGGTCATCTGGTGTGAAAGCTGCAATTTTTGTCAGCCCTTTTGCTTTTGCAAAACGTGTGACACGCTCAATTTGTTGGGAAGGTAAAAATCCCAAAATAAATGTTCTATCACCTGCCATATTTTGATCGGTTGAAAAGGAAATGAGATTTACGTTCCGGGCATGAAGCAAAGGCTTTACAGCTTCGACTTCTGCTGCAAAGATAGGGCCGAGTAAAAGCTCAGCCCCTTCATCCAGTGCTTTTAGGGCGGCTTGATGGGCCCCTTGAGCCGTATCTTGTGGCAGAAGAATCACAGACGTCGTACCTGTTTCAAAAAGCGCCATTTCCGCCGCCTGTAGCATTCCCTTCCCCAAATTTTCATGTGGCCCCGTCAGAGGGAGCAACACGCCAATTTTATGAGATAGAGGACCCGTAGGGGCGGGTACAGGCATTGCTTTTTGTTTTTCCATAGGGAGAGGGGGGAGTGGTGCTTCTATAGGAGCAGGTGAGGTTGGATGCGGGATTGTCGTTATGTCAGGAGATTGTCTTTTACTGCAAGAAGTTAGCCCTATTAAAAGGACTCCCCATATTAAGAAATTTAGTACTCTTGCCATAGATGGTCTCCCCGTGGTTAAAATAGAGCTATCTTCGTTGAACCTGAAGTTACCCCGTTGATATACTCCCGGCCATCATTCCCGAGAGTGCGGAGCATGAGTCGGGGACCCAGGAAAATGCTTGTAATATAACAACTAGTTCCTGGGTTCCCGCCTGCGCGAGAATGACAACTGAGAGTATAAAAACACAGAGCACTTCAAGTACGATGGGTATACTAACCTTTTCTCTTACATGAGTAAATAATGCTTTATCTTGTCGCCACACCTATTGGAAATCTAATGGATATCACCTTAAGGGCTCTTCATATGTTGAAAGAAGTAGACGTGATTGCTTGTGAGGATAAGCGTGTTTCGTCAAAACTTCTCAATCACTACGGTATTTCAAAACCTCTGTTATCTTATCACGATCATAATGCGCATCAGATGCGTCCCCGTCTGCTTATGCTTTTACGAGAAGGAAAAAAAATCGCCTATATCACAGATGGGGGGATGCCGCTTATTTCTGACCCAGGATTTAAGCTTGTCCTAGCCTGTCAGCAAGAAAAACTGGATTATACCGTTATTCCTGGGCCATCAGCCCCTCTTATGGCGCTCTGTCTTTCAGGACTTTCACCAGAGCGATTTTACTTTTGCGGGTTTTTACCTTCAAAAAGAGACGCTCGCAAAAGGGCCCTTCAAGAGATGAGGCAAATCCCTGCAACCCTTGTATTTTTTGAATCTCCTAAAAGAGTTACCTCTTTCTTAAAGGATGCACTAGACACTCTGGGAAATCGAGGGGGGGCTGTTTGCCGAGAAATGACCAAACTCTATGAAGAAGTGCAAAGAAATTCACTTTCTGACTTAATGGGTTACTACGAAACGCATCCGCCTCGAGGAGAGGTGGTTATCGTCATTGAAGGGGGTTCTCTATCTGACACGATGGGACGAGAAGCACGAGATGTACTGTTAAGAAAAACGCTTGAAACCCACTCACTCAAGGAAGCTGTAGATCTTGTTGCAAAAGCATTTGGATTATCAAAAAGGGAAGTCTATCAGCATGCACTTGAGCTTAAACACAATCAAAATGAAAATTAGGTCCAGTATACACCAGGGCGATTGAATGCTAATAAAAACAACTCCGGTGCCGTCATCGCGAGCCCTCGAAGAGGGCGTCGCGATCCATAAAAAATCAAGAAAAAGAATGGATTGCGACGTCGCTGCGCTCCTCGCAATGACGACCACGGGAGGCACTTTTACTTGCATTCAATTGCCCTACAGTATACACCAAACATGTTATGATGAACCTCATTCTCATTCACGATGAGTATAAATCAGAGAAAGCGCGCCTACCTTAAAGGTGCGAGAGCTGAATGGATCGCAGCTCTTTACCTCCAGCTTAAAGGGTATGAAATTCTTGAAAAGCGTTTTAAAACCCCTATGGGAGAAATTGATTTACTTGCTCGCAAAGGAAAAATGCTGGTTGCTGTAGAAGTGAAAACGCGAGATACCTTAGAGCAAGCTTCAATGGCGGTAACATCTTTGCAGAAGAGGCGTATTGAAAAAGCTCTGTTGTTTTATCTGGCTGGTAAAACCTATAGTCTTGATTTACGCTTTGATGTCGTTTTACTCTCTCCTTGGAAATGGCCTTACCATATTCAAGGGGCTTGGATTGTTCAATAGATGGAGACTAAAATGTTAAATAAGTATACTACCTGCTTTGCCCTGCCCCTTCTTCTGTCAGGGTGTGCGGCCCCCCTTGTTGGAGGAATTGGAGCTATAGGGTTCAGCGCGGTTGAAGATCGCGGAATTACTGGCGTTGCCAGTGACCAAGCTTTGCGGGTGAAGCTGAATATAGAGCTCTCTGATAATCTATCCGATTTTACAGGCATTGAGTTGACAATCTATAAGGGGCGGGTTCTCTTTACGGGCGTCGTCGCCAACAAACAAATCAAAACCCATGCAGTGAATATTGCACAAAATGTGGTTGGGGTGAAAGAGATTATTGATCGTATGAATGTAAACGGGGAAGATAGCTTTTCTGAATATACGCGTGATAGTTGGATGACAACAAAACTTAAAGCACAATTATATGTGGACGAAGATATTATTGCCCCTAACTACCTTGTAAAGACTTTTGATAAAACAATTTATATTTTTGGTTCAGCGCAAACAAAAGAAGAAATGAATCTGGTGCTTAGTTACGCTTTTGATATTACAGGGGTAAAAAATGTTGTAAATTTAATGGAGCTGCATAAGGGAGAATAAGAACCCTGAGCGCCCAAACTGGTGTCATTCCCGCGAAGGCGGGAATCCAACAGTCGCTTGAAATATAATGTTTTTAGAGTTTGTATGAGGCGCGTGAAGAAGTTCTATACAAAAAGTTTACTTTTTGTAGACTTTTGTTGGATCCCCGCCTTCGCGGGGATGACACCGAGAGAAGAAATAAGACCTGAAAATATTGATATTTAAGTCTCTAGAAGTGTGCTGAGTATGGTGGATAATCAGGTTAAATAATACTAATAATACAGGGAGAAAAAAGTGTTTGCACGTCTTAATACGGTTGCTTTTCAAGGTGTTGACGTTATTACCATTGACGTTCAAGTGCAGATTTCATCGGGTCTGCCTGGTTTTACAATTGTGGGATTACCCGATAAAGCTGTTGGAGAGTCAAGAGAGCGGGTAAGATCCGCCTTCCATGCGATGGGGCTTTCTCTGCCTTATCGAAGGATCATCATCAATCTTGCGCCAGCAGATGTGCAAAAAGAAGGGAGCCATTACGATCTACCTATTGCCTTGGGGCTTTTAGCCGTAATGGGGGTACTGCCTTCAGATATTTTATCAGAATATGTGGTTGTGGGGGAATTATCCTTAGATAGTCGTCTCGCCCCCATATCGGGTGTTTTGCCCACTGCTCTTCATGCCGCTAGCCTTAATAAAGGCATTATTTGTCCAAGGGCGTGTGGAGGAGAAGCGGCTTGGGCAGGGGAAATCAACGTGCTTGCAGCTGAAAACCTTTTAGCCTTGATTAATCATTTTAAGGGTATTCAGGTTCTTTCTCCCCCAGTCCCGCAGATAGAAGAGGAAAGCGTTCAAAAAAGTCTTGATTTGAGAGATGTTAAGGGACAGGAAACCGCTAAACGGGCCCTTGAGGTCACCGCAGCTGGGGGACATAATTTATTAATGTTAGGTCCTCCGGGTGCAGGAAAATCCATGTTAGCCTCTCGTCTTCCCGGGATTTTGCCTCCCTTATCACCTGCAGAGGCCTTGGAAGTGACCATGATTCATAGCTTGGCTGGCCAACTCAATGAAGGTAAGCTCTTGCGAATCCGTCCTTTCCGAGATCCCCACCACTCAGCTTCCATGCCTGCGCTTGTAGGAGGGGGGCTTCGAGCTCAGCCGGGAGAAATTTCGCTTGCCCATAATGGCGTCTTGTTTTTAGATGAATTGCCTGAATTTGCGCGAGCAGCTCTTGAAGCTTTACGCCAACCTTTGGAATCAGGTAAAGCTGTCGTCTCGAGAGCTAACGCGCACGTGACCTATCCTTCTCGAGTTCAGCTTATTGCCGCTATGAACCCCTGTCGATGTGGATACTTATCCGACCCCAGCCGCTCTTGTTCTCGTGCTCCCAAATGTGCACTTGATTATCAATCAAAAATTTCAGGGCCTCTCTTTGATCGCATTGATTTACATGTGGAGTTGCCCGAAATCTCAGCTGATGACCTGACAGCCCCAGCGCGAGGAGAACAAAGTGCCGTTGTTGCAGCACGCGTACAAAAAGCAAGAGAAATTCAAGAAAAAAGGTACGTTGGCTTAGCTGTCCCCATTTGTTTGAATGCCCAAGCGGATGGAGAGCTTTTAGATGAGATCGCAACACCAGATGATGCAGGCCAAGAGCTTTTGAAAAAAGCGGCCGCCAGCTTCAAGCTTTCTGCTAGGGGATATCGGCGTGTTTTGAGGGTTGCTCGTACTCTTGCAGATATGGCCGGATCAGAAGGTGTTCTAGGAGAGCATATTGGAGAAGCTCTTAGCTATCGTCGGGTTTTCTTTGCGAGCTAAAGGCGCTAGAAAAAATAACCTTTACACTTTGTTCTTTCCGCGGTGTTGTCATCCCCGCGCAGGCGGGGATCCAATAATCGTCTGAAATAAAACAACTATCGATGGATTCCCGCCTTCGCGGGAATGACACCTGTGGGTTGCAAATAAAGAATTTCAAGTTATAAAAAGTATAGGTTAAATTTTTTAGTTCCCTAAAGCGTCCATTTTACGCCTACAGTGATAGGAATTGATAGCTGTATCGCCGCATTCCCAGCCTTTATAACTGGCCGTGGAGGATGGTTAAAGATGATCCTGCTTTTGCGTTCATTAGTCGCAATGACTTCACCTTTAAACATTAAGGACAGATTTTGTGTTAGCTGCCAATCAGCGCCGAGCTGCAGACCCCCACTAATGGTTGTGTCTTGCTTAAAATAGGTGAAATTATCATTGAAGATTCGGCCGAAACTGGTCGTCGTTTGTTTGGCTTTAACGGCGGATCTGCTCATGACACCAATCTTAAGACCTGCAAAGGGTTTAAGGGGGACGCTTTCAAAAGAAACGTAATATCGTGTGCCAAGATAATTCCCATACCCATTGAAATCGCTGAATTTTTGTTGCCCCTGGGCATCTATTGGTCCAGCGGTGTTTTTATGTGTAAACGCATGGGATTTTCCTTTGCTATGGCTCCAATCAAAGTCATAAAAGACTTCCCAGTCATTACCCACCATATATCCGAGCTCTCCCTGAAGGAAAAAAGGCGTTTTAAACTGGTTATGAAACGCGGGAATTTTGATTAATTGAAAGGCAGGAGGGGTTGCGGAAGAAGCATTGGCTGTGTCTCTATCCACATACACATTGGGCGCAATTCCTCCATGAATGCTGAAGGACCATCTTCCTTGGCACGTATTGCTAAAATATTGGGCCATGGCTATTGAAGGGGAAAGAAGGGTTAATAGAAAGAGCAAACAGGTTGTTATTGCTTTATGCATGGTGGACTCCTCAAAATGATCCTGAGCATAAGCTATCCTGAAAAAAAAATAAATAAAATTTATGCTGATCATGAATGAAAGTGTGGGTCGTCCCCCGATTGTCATCCCGGGCCCTGTCCCCGCGAAAGCGCACTAGTGTCCGGGGAAAATTATACAATAAAAACAACCGGATGTCGTCATTGCGAGCCCCGCTGAGCGCGGGGCGCAGCAATCCATAATAAAACTTTAACTGCTTCTGATCCTCTCACAACTTTCTGTTTTTATTACATTTTTTTTGCCAAGAACGGCTTTCCCAATTTTTTTCTGGATTGCTTCGCCTTGCTTTATGCAAGGCTCGCAATGACGCCAGCGCATTGTTTTTCCATCAATTTTTTCCCGGACACTAGTGCGCGAAAGCGGGGATTGTTTCGGGATCTCTTTTAGATGCTGAAACAAGTTCAGCATGACAGTATCGAAGGATAAGTACGGAGCGATACGAGAAAAATTATATAATTACATTGTTTTTCAATGCATTACCTTCCTTCCGTTCGCCCTGAGCGTAGGCTCCGAAGGAGCCGAAGTCGAAGGGTGAAATAAATAAAAACTCACTTTCAATATCCTTTTTATATACAAATATTGTCAAATTTTATTAACAATCGGTCCTTCGACTTCGGTCCCTTCGGGACCTACGCTCAGGACGAACGGAGATAGAAAGTTGTGTGCATAGATTAGACCTTAAGGTGGTGGGATGCTCGCGATGACGGCACCGGGGCCTTGTTAACTATCTCACCCCTTCTTTGGTGGCAGAACCACCCGAATATGAAGGTCTTGTAGTTGTTCTGGCCTGACCTCAGCGGGAGCTCCCACGAGAAGATCTTCCGCTTTTTGGGTCATGGGAAAGGCAACAATTTCGCGCAAATTGGGTTCATCTGCGAGAAGCATGACGATGCGGTCAATCCCAGGTGCTGCACCTCCATGAGGGGGGGCGCCAAAACGAAATGCATTCAGCATGCCGGAAAATTGGCTCTCTACCTCTTCTTCTGTATACCCTGCAAAGGTAAAGGCTTTGATCATGACTTCCGGAAGATGGTTACGGATGGCTCCACTGCACAGCTCGGACCCATTACAGACGATATCATATTGATAGCCCTTGATGGTCAGGGGATCTTGGGTTTCAAGAGCCTCAAGCCCTCCTTGGGGCATGGAAAAGGGATTATGGGAAAATTCGATTTTTTTCGTATCTTCATTCCATTCATACATAGGAAAATCAACAATGAAGCAAAAATGGAAGGTATCCTTTTCAATAAGACCCAGTTCTTCACCCAAGCGTGTACGGGCAAGGCCAGCCAATTTTTCTGCCGCCTTAAGCTTGTCGCACGCAAAAAAGACCGCGTCTCCCTTATTGACACCCGTAAGGGAACGAAGCTGTTCAAGACGTTCTTCGGTGAGGAATTTGGCAATAGGACCCTTTGGACCTTCACTGCCAAAGACAATGTAGCCCAAACCACCCGCGCCTTGCTCACGGGCCCATTCATTCATTTTGTCAAAAAAACCTCGAGAGTTATCCGCTGTTTGAGGAGCAGGAATGGCTCGAACCACAGCTCCCCCATCGATGGCTTTTGCAAAAAGGCCAAAATCTGAGCCCTTGAAGACCTCAGTGACATCGCTTAACACCAGGGGATTTCTAAGATCTGGTTTGTCTGTGCCATATTTAAACAAGGCCTCTGCATAAGGAATACGAGGGAAGGGGAGGGATGTCACCGTCTTACTTCCCGCAAACTCCACAAAAACGTCGTGGAGGACTGTTTCAATTGTGGCGAACACATCCTCTTGGGTAACAAAGGACATTTCAAAGTCAAGCTGATAGAATTCGCCTGGAGAACGATCGGCGCGAGCATCTTCATCCCGAAAACAGGGCGCAATTTGGAAATATTTGTCAAAGCCAGCCACCATTAAAAGCTGCTTGAATTGCTGGGGAGCTTGAGGCAGAGCATAGAAACGACCTGGATGGAGACGACTTGGCACCAAATAGTCTCGAGCTCCTTCAGGAGAGCTAGCTGTTAAAATAGGTGTTTGAAATTCCAAAAAACCTTGTGCAATCATCTTTTGCCGGAGAGAGGCAATAACTTGACTACGCAACATGATGTTAGAATGCATCTTCTCACGCCTTAAATCCAAAAAACGGTATTTTAAGCGGGTTTCTTCTGGAAATTCAGCATTACTATTGACTTGGAGGGGCAGCATCTCCGCTTTAGATTGGATCGTAACCGTTTCAATAAGAACTTCAATTTCTCCCGTAGGCATTTGCGCATTTAAAGTGTCAGGGGTTCTTTTAACAACTTTACCCGTCAAAGTGATCACACTTTCCAGTCGAGCTTCTTCTGCGCTTTGAAAGTGGGGATTTGAGGAATCAATAACACATTGGGTGAGACCATAATGATCGCGTAGGTCAATAAATAAGAGATGACCGTGATCTCGTTTACGATGGATCCATCCGGAAAGTCGGATTGTTTCATTGGTGTTTTCAAGGCGCAGGGCGCCACAGGTATGGGTTCTATAGGGATTTGACATTATACTCTTCGCCTTCATTATTTTCATAAAGTTAGTCGTAAAGATTCTGAGCCTCTTGTCAAGACTTGCTTTCAATGGTAACGAGAATGCATGAGTTTAATAACAAATACAACAGACCTCATTGCTTTTTGTAAGCGGGCAAAAGAAGAATCTTACATTACTGTTGATACAGAGTTTGTAAGAGAACACACCTATTGGTCTCAACTCTGCCTTATTCAAGTGGGGTTAGAAAAGGAAGCCGCAGCGATTGATCCTTTGGCTGAGGCAATGGATCTCACACCATTTGTCGACCTTTTACAAGATCACAGAGTAATCAAAGTTTTTCATTCCGCTCGGCAAGACATAGAGATTTTTTACCACATGACCGCTCAAATCCCTCAACCCCTTTTTGATACCCAAATTGCAGCCATGGTCTGTGGATTCGGAGACTCAGTTGGGTATGATGTCCTTGTGCAAAAATTTGCTAAAATTTCAATTGATAAATCTTCTCGTTATACCCATTGGGCGCAACGACCCTTAACGGAAAAACAACTTCATTATGCTTTAGGGGATGTGATTCATTTGCGTGTTATTTATGAAAAACTCCTTAAAATAATAAAAGATGAGGATCGCCTGCATTGGCTTGAAGAGGAACTCTTTATCCTAAGGAATCCCAAAACCTATGAGATTGACCCTTATGCTGTGTGGGAAAAAATTAGGGCCCGGTCAGCAAAACCTCGTATGTTGGCTGTTTTACGAGAGATAGCGGCTTGGCGAGAAATTTACGCTCAAGAGAAAAACCTTCCCCGCAGCCGCATCATGCAAGATAGCATTATGCTTGGTCTTGCGGCCTCCGCTCCCCACTCCCTTGCTGAACTTAGTAAAATGCGCGGATTATCAACTTCTTTCCTAGAAGGCAACCGAGGCAAAACGGTCTTAGGGTTGATTGAAAAGGCCCTGGCTTTGCCTATCGAAGACTGTCCTCAGGTTCAAAAAGAAGGTGTTTCCCCTCCTGGAACGTCAGCCCTTATAGAAATGCTACGGTTGCTTTTAAAGATAAAAGCCGAGAAGTACCATGTAGCCCAAAAACTTATTGCCACCAATGCGGATTTAGAGACAATTGCTCGTTCCTCTGACCCGCAGGTGCCTGCTCTTGAAGGCTGGCGACGCGAAGTCTTTGGGAATGCAGCTTTAGCACTGAAGACGGGGAAAGTGGCTATTGGCATTAAGGACCATCGGATAACGTTGATATCCTTGGAGGGCTAGGGTGATTGAATTCAATCGCCCTGAGAGGGGTAAGGGGTATTTGAACAGGGCTGCCTCATATAAAAATAGATAGCAAACCCAAGTGTCATCCCCGCGGAGGCGGGGATCCAATAATTGGTTGCAATATATTAATTTTTCAGATTTTTGGTGAAATCTTATGAAGACGTTCTTATAAAAACATTTTACTTTTTGTAGGCTTTTGTTGGATCCCCGCCTTCGCGGGGATGACAGCGGAGATGAGGAAAAACAAGCTTTTTGCTATATCTTGAATTTATATGAGGCACCCCTGGGGTATTTGAACGTATATGCTTGTTTTTGATTGAAAGAAGATGTAATATGCTAAAAAGAAAACAAACAATAATGAGGGCAATATGACAAAATCTGAGTTAACCCACGAATTGAGCCAACAATTCCCGGATCTTTCTTCTCGCGAAGTTGAAAAGGCAGTCGATGTTATTTTTAGCGAAATAAGCACAGCCTTAGCTAAAGGTAATAGAGTTGAGCTGCGAGGGTTTGGGGCTTTTTCAGTGCGCCATCGTGAGAGAAGAGTGGGTCGTAATCCTCGAACGGGCACAAAAGTGGATGTTGAGGCCAAATATGTGCCCTTTTTTAAAGCAGGAAAAGGTCTTCGTGACCGCCTGAACGTTCATTCATCTCGATAAGTTTTGGGTCGACTATCTTACCACCCGACTGAACTCATAAAGCTAACCTCTCCACCCCTAGGTGGTGGGCTCCTCTTAATGAACTTGGGATTAAGTGATTGATATTTATAAATTATGTTGCCCCTCACCCGCCCCTTCGGGGCGACCTCTCCCACAAGGGGAGAGGTGATTCTTCGTTTAACATGGTAAGAACTACCTCTCCCCTTGTGGGAGAGGTCGCTGCGAAGCAGCGGGTGAGGGGGTGCAAGTTCATTACTTACTTCTCCACCTCTAAGGTGGTGGGATGCTCGCAATGACGGTTATTGTGTTATATCAATAGGTTAA
>Ga0207085_1006_pt1 | contig 45291 bp, 33 predicted proteins | sample Alteio_BWMinHeat_53_FD_153542 | JGI IMG/M metagenome (GOLD analysis project Ga0207085, IMG submission 153542) | Enriched cells from forest soil in Barre Woods Harvard Forest LTER site, Petersham, Massachusetts, United States -... | ecosystem: Environmental > Terrestrial > Soil > Temperate forest >...
TTTCTGCGCGGGCTCAAACTTAGCGTCGCGAACTAGCCGCTGTCCGGCGGCGGTCCACATGTTGGCGACATACAAGTCGGGATTGCCGTCATGATCCAGATCAAACCAGGAAGCGCTCATTCCGGGACCGATATCGTCGACAACGGCCTCCGCAGCTACATCGCTAAACTTGCCTTCATGATTGCGGTATAAATTCTTCCGGCCGAAGTCATTCGCCACATACAGATCGGGCCAACCGTCACTGTTGTAGTCGCACCACGCCGGCGCGAAACTGAATCGGTCGTTGTTTTGGTTCATGCCCGTCTCCGCCGTGCAGTCGCGAAAGACGCCGCTGCCGTCGCCCTTCAGTTCATTGCGAAACAAAAAGTTCGGCGGCCCATTCCGGGCATCGTGATACGGCGAGGCATAGGTATATTGCGCCTCGCTTTGAAAGTAAACGTAGCAGCACAGATAAACATCCAGTTTGCCGTCACCGTCGAAGTCCGCTGCCGCCATCCCCGTAAAGCCGCCCTTGGGAGTCGTCGCAAAGTCGAAGGCGTCCAGCCGCGCGCGATAACGATTGCCGTCATGTAGGAAAAGCACCGGGCCGCTGCTGCGTAAGACGATCAGATCCTGCTTTCCGCTGTTCCGCAAGTCGAGAAACAAGGCGCACGACGTATCGTCCAACAGGTCCACTCCCCATGGTTCCGTGATGTCGGACGCTTTTCCGTCCAGACCGAATTTGAAGAGTCTGTTGGGAAGACCGCCGGGCTGGCACACATACACTTCGTCGATTCCGTCGCCGTCGATATCTCCAACCGCAATGCCGTTACTGCCATAGAGATCGATACCCGTTGCCGGATCCAGGCGCGCGCGCCAATACGGAATGCCGCGCGCCAACTGAGTGTCAAACGCGGCCAGACCGCCGGCGACATCACTCGTCACATCCCGAAACCACGGCTCTGCCGACGAAGCCACCTCTTCGCTTAGCGGAGCAAGAAACGCAATCTCCCCCGCATCCTAACCGAGCCTCCAAAAACCGACCCGATGAAACAACCGCCCCTTCAAACTGCTGGCAATTTCGTAGCGAATACGAGCCAAACCTTGAACACTTTGAATAGACTGTTGGTCTTGGTGCTGGTGGGGCAGGCCCTCGGCCTGCGCGGGCCTCTCAGGCCCGCCCGGCAGCATCCAGAATTGCGCGCGTCGGACGTCTCCCAGTGATTCCACCCACCTCCGCCACCCCCCAGCGATATCAGTATCGGCACTGTCAAACATCGCCACCGAAACATCGTCCGAAGCTTTTTCGAACGCCCGCGCGCAGATCGAACTTCCACTAGCCGCCGCGGCCAGCGGAAGTTGTCCGGTTCTTAGCGCCAGGCTTAAGGCTTCTCGAATCGCAGAAGCCGTTTGCTCTCCTGCAAACTGATCGTTGCCAGGCAAAATGTACTGACGCAGCGCCTCATAAGGAGCCCGGTGCTGAAATTCCGCGGCTTCAGCAGACTTTGTCACGAGGGCAGCCAGCGCTGGCGCAACCGACGTAGCAATAAGAAACTCGCGACGCGTCACGGCTACTCGGAAGCTCGTTCTGTGATGCTAAGATTTCGATCTGCCGCCGTCGACCCCATCTTTTGCACAAGGCCGCTCGGCCAATGAATCTCAATCGAGTCCGCCACGGTCGCCCTCCCCAGCCCGAAATGCAGCGTCATGTCGTTTTGCGAATAGTAGCTGCCGCCGCTCATCACTTCATCCATCATCTTGCGCCCGCCTGCGGTGACGATCGCCCGCGCCCCAATCGCGCTGCGATTGGATTTTGTTCCTCGCAACACGAGATTCAGGTAATGGCCATGGCTCCCGTTGTTCTTCAAAAGACTTGGCCTTGCATTCATATTGACAATGACGATTTCTTGCCTTCCATCGCCGTCCAGATCTCCGACCGCTAATCCCCGCGCTGGCCGCGGCACCTGAAATGCCGGACCTGCGTTCCCCGTAATGTCCTGAAACTTCCCGTTTCCCAGATTGCGATACAGCACCGTCGGCTGCAGATAGGTGTCGCCCAGTTGCTTCCCTTCCACTTCCGGATAGACATGGCCGTTGGCAACCACCAGATCGCGCCAGCCGTCGTCGTCCACATCTACGAAAGCAATGCCCCACCCCAGCAGTTGCCGCGCGCTCAGCCCGGCATGCAAAGAAACATCCGTGAAAAATTTGCCGTCGTCGTTATGAAACAGGGATGTCAGGTCGCCGGAGAAATTAGTCTTGGCAATATCCAGCAAACCGTCCCCATCGTAATCTCCGACAGCGATACCCATGCCCGCCTGTAAGGCGCCATCAAAATTGAAGGCAGTTCCGCTCTCGGCTCCCCGTTCTTCAAACGTTCCGTTATGCAGATTATGAAAGAACAGGCTCGGCGTCATGTCGCAGGCCACGTAGATATCGGGCCAGCCATCGTTGTCGAAATCGGCCGCGACCACGCCCAGCCCATACCGTCCGCCCGGCTTCGAAATCCCGGCAGTCTCCGTCACATCCGTAAAAGTTCCATCCCGGTTGTTGCGATAGAGAATGTTGTGCGCAAGCGGCAGCCCGCGAGGACCGCACATGACCGGAATTCCTTTCCACGTGCAAAACTCTCCCTGGCCCGGGTGCGGCGTTTTCGCCAGATCGAGATCGACGTAATTGGCAACGAACAAATCCAGGTATCCGTCGCGGTCATAATCGACGAACGAACAGCCCGACCCGTATCGAACGCCGGTCACTGGTAAATGAGCTTTCTCCGTGACATCTTCGAAGGTCCCATCGCCTCGATTTCGGTAGAGCGTGTTGTGGCCGTAAGCGGTCAGCAAAATATCCGGGTGGCCGTCATTGTCGTAGTCGCCAACGCACACGCCTTGGCCCCATCCTGCCGGGTGAAGACCTGCGGTTTGCGAAGTATTGCGGAAACGGCCAGCGCCCTCGTTGTGATACAGCTGTGGAGCGCTTGCCTCCACTTTGCCTGAATTCAGCCGGCCGCCGTTGGCAATCAGAATGTCGTTTCTTCCATCGCCGTCGTAGTCAAAGATCGCGACACCGTTACCGGTAGTTTCAAGGATATAGTCCTTCCGGCTCGTTCCGCCGTAAGTATTCGAGTCCGTAAGGCCGCGCGACGCCGCCAAGTCCTCAAAGCGGATCTCGGTAACGGACGCCACACCAGCGGCCAGTAGAATTCCAATTAAGGCACCGGGAAATAGTCGCCTCATGAAAACGGAATTATAGTCTGTCCGTGGCGCAGACACTCTTGTCTGCAGTCTCGGCAATCGTGTCGAGACTGTGTCCCCGCTTGCACGAGAGACGGAGACCCAAAATCCCATTGTCAGCGTTTACATAATTGAACTGCGGTATCATATTTTTACTAGTCAGCAGTACTCTGTTCTGGTTAGTCTTTTAGTTGCTTTTTCAGGGAGGTAAGTATGCCACGTTGGCTTGCAGGAGCATTGCATACGGCTCTAGCAGTCCTGTTATTTTCATCCCTCGCTTTGGCACAGCGAGATCTCGGAACTGTTACCGGAGTTGTGCTCGATGCACAAGGGGCGGCAGTTCCAAACGCAAAAATCACCATCACAAACGAAGGTACTTCGGTTTCGATCGATACCGTCACGACGGATACCGGATCCTATACTCGCCCGGCTCTGCAGCCGGGAACGTATACGGTGACTGTAGAGGCGCCCGGATTCCAGAAATCAGCGCAAAAGGGAATTACGGTCACCCCGGGAGATTCGGTCACGGTGAATCTGACCTTACAAGTCGGAAACGCATCGCAGACGGTAGAAGTCACAGCAGATGCCCCGCTGCTGCAAACGGAAACGACGACAATTGGCCAGAATCTCAATGCCTCTCAAGTCTCTGAGTTGCCGTTGGGTGGCCAGCGCACATTCAGCTTTCTGGCGCGCTTAACACCCGGTGTTGTACCGGCTGAAAACGGCGCGCGCGATGCCTTGGGCGGAGGCTTTTCCGCCAACGGCGTGCGCTCCACCGGTTCCAATAACTTCCTGTTGAACGGCGTCGACAACAACGTCAACGTCATCGACTTCATCAACCAGACTTCGTTTGTCATCGGTCCTTCTGTCGAAGCGATCGGCGACATGCAGGTGATTACCAACGGCGCCAGCGCTGAATACGGGCGCGCAGCAGGCGGTGTCCTGGATATTAGCTTGAAATCCGGCTCAAACGCCGTTCACGGCGTCGTATTCGACGTCTTGCAGAACACCGACCTGGACGCGAACCGCTGGGAGAATAATCTTGCGGGAAACCCTCGTAGTAAGTTCATCCAAAATCAGTTTGGCGGTGCCGTGGGCGCCCCGATCATTAAAAACAAGCTGTTCATCTTCGGTGATTATCAGGGGACGCGAATAAACACAGCGGGTGGAGTAATTCAAAACCTTGGTTATGGTGGGTTCTATACCATCCCGACGCCTGCGATGGTCGGCGGCGACTTTTCCGCTCTCGGAGTGCCGATCTACGACCCGAAAAGCACCGTGTGTACAAGCGGCTGCGCACCGGGAACCCTGACTGCGCTCGCCGGAGCGACACCTGTCTATTCGCGTTCGCAATACCCGGGGAACAAAATTCCTGCAAGCGAGATGGATCCGGTTGCCGTGAAATTGGCCTCTCTTTATCCCGCTCCGAATGCCCTTTCCTCGCATTGTTCCGTAGCGGGTGCCGGTTGCTACTTCGCACAAACGCCTGGAAGTCTGAATCAGGATCAGGGCGATGCTCGTGTGGATTATCACTTGAACGATTCCAACAGCATCTTTGGAACCGTTAGTTGGTCCAATACCTACAAGAGCAGCGTTGTGCCATTCCAGGGCGCGCTTGACGGCGGAAACTTCAATGGCAATAGCGAGTCCGATCTGGGACGCAACGGCCAATTGAGCTGGACCCATACGTTCTCTCCCACCATGGTGAACGAGGCGCGCGTTGGTTTCAGCCGTCTCGTAACTGCTCGTACGCAAGCGAATGCCAATACCGACGTCTACTCGGAGTTGGGCATCGGCGGCTACAATCCAACCACAACCCTGAACGGCGGCGCGCCGCAATTCGGGCTGGGGCGTTACTCTCAGGTCGGCGCCAACGACTGGCTGCCCACCCAGGAATACAACAACGAATGGGACCTGATCGAAAACCTTTCAGTGACGAAGGGAAACCATAACCTGAAGTTCGGCGCCGAAGTTCGCTTGCTTCACTTCCCGTTCTTCCAGGTTCCGTTCCCGCACGGCGAAATGAATTTCTCCCGTGTGGAGACCAGCAACGCGAACCCCAGCGGCACTTCCAGCACCGGCGACGAGCTTGCGTCCTTTCTGCTCGGCGCTATCGACAACGGTCAGATTTCGACCACGAACTTCATCTCTTCCAGCAAGCGGGCCTATGCCGGATACGTGCAGGACAACTGGAAAGTCACTCCTAAGCTGACATTGAACCTCGGTGTGCGTTACGAACTGTTCACGCCCATTGGAGAGCAGTTCGGACGGCAATCTAACTTTGACCTTGACAATTTGACTCTGTACATTCCGCGTGGTCCAAACCAGAACGCTCCTCTTCCCCCCAACTTCAATCAGCCCGCGGTTATCAACGGAGTAACATTCCCCGCTCTGTTTACAACCCCGATTAACATCAGCCGCGGCGTCGTCGGTCCGTACCTGATTCCCTGGGATAAGGGCGACTTCGGCCCCAGGCTGGGCTTTGCCTACCAGGTCCAGCCAAAGACCGTCGTCCGTGGCTTCTTCGGCATCTTCTACAGCGGTGAAGAAAACCAGGGCGGCAACCCCAATCGCGGGGAATCCGCGCCCTTTAATCAATCGCCTCAGTTGAACAGACCGAATGGTGTTACGCAGTTCCAACCCGATCCGCTCTTCGCGAACGGTGCAGCCACTGGCGCAATATCGGTCGGATACCCGGTCAATGTGTTTAACGGATTCCCGGTCTCGTCACTGCAATTCCGCAGCCTCGCGCAGAACTTCCGCAACGGCATGGTCCAGGAATGGAACCTAGCGGTTCAGCGGGAACTTCCCAAAAACATGGCTTTGGAAGTCGGCTACCTCGGAAATCATCAGATGCACTCGCTCTACCAACCCGACCAGAATGCCTGTCCCACAGTCATTACTGCGAACCCGGCCGTCACCTGCACCTCGCTCCGGCCGTATCCGGATCTCGGCAGCCTCTCCGGTACGGCAAGCTTTGGATTCGGTAACTACGACGCGCTCACGGCTAGCCTCACCAAGCGCTATTCGGCCGGCTTGCAGCTCCAGGCGTCTTATACCTACGGTCACGCGTTGGCCGATACCGGAACTACCCTCTCCGGCGCGCAGGGCTTTGGCGTCTTGGACAATACCAACGTCAGTTCCTCTTACTCCAGCGCTGCGTGGGATGTCCGGCACAACTTTGTCATGTCTTTCAACTACGACATACCGTTCGGACGCGGCAAACAGTACGGCTCGAATATGAATGCTGTAGCCCAGGCCGTTCTCGGAGACTGGCAGGTGAACGGTATCCTGACCCTGCGCACCGGCCAGGATTACACGGTCGATGGGTCAGGCTGCTTGATTACGTCGGGCCTCTGCATGGCTAGCGTCGTATCCGGTAGCCCGAATGCGGAGCCATCCGGCGGCCGCAATCCGAATCAATGGTTCAACATCGCCAATTACGGCTATACCAGCTGCCCGACAAACTTGCCGGGTTGCACCATCCTGACCCAAACCCAGTTGTTATCCCAGGGCAATGTCGGTCTGCAAAGCAACGTCGGTCCGCCGACGCGCACATTGGACTTCTCCATCTTCAAGAACTTCGATATCACCGAACGATGGAAGATTCAGTTCCGAACGGAAGCCACCAACTTAGCGAACACACCGCAGTTTAACGTTCCGCAGTTAAGTACCTCGAACGGCAACTTCGGCCAGATCACCGGCACGCAGGTTGGAAGCGAACGTCACATTCAATTCCAACTGCGTCTGCAGTTCTAACCTTCACTCAGTACAACACAGAAAGGGCCGTCAGCACGCGCTGGCGGCCCTTTCCGTTTGAACACACCGTGGCGCGGACACTCGTGTCTGCCGTCTCGACACTCGTGTCGAGAACGTTCGTCAGTTAGAGTTGAATCTATTGCTGTTCCCCCTTCTCTTTCTATTCCTCTTCGCCAACCCTCCTCAGGCGTCAACGCTTCTGCGACAAGGCCTGCAGGCCCTGCAGCAAGGCCGTCTGGAAGATGCCCGGAATGATTTGGAGAACGGAACCAAAGCGGACCCCAACAACGCATACGTCTGGAGCGCGCTAGCCAACGTCTACCTTCGTTTAGACGATAAGCAACGAGCCTCCGCCGCCGCAGAAACCGCCGCGAAGCTTGGCGGCAGCGACCCGGTCCTTAGTCACGCCCTGTCCATCTACTACGCGAACGCAGGAGACTTCGCCAAAGCCGGTAAATTCGAGCCTAACCCCGCCGTAGCGTTCGACCGGGCACAGATGTTGCTGCGAAAGCAGGAGTTCACGCCCGCCGCCGCCTTGATTGAAGGCGCCCTCGAAACAAATCACAACGACGTGCAACTAACGCTTGCACTGGGTGTCGCCCGCTACGGCCAACGGCGTTTTGACGACGCGATTGCCCTCTTTCTGAAGGTGATTCAATTGGACCCGGACGTCGATCAGCCGTACGATTTCCTAGGCCGTATGCTCGATCAGGCCGGCCCTCGATTGGCCGACGTTGTAAAAGCCGACGAAGCCTGGGCAGCGCAGAATCCCCAAAGCGGCAAAGCCCAACTCGAACTCGCAAAGTCGCTGTTGCTTTTGCATAGCGACGATCCCCGCCCCGAATCTCTCCTGCGGCGTTCGATCGTGCTCGATCCATCGAGTTGGCAAGCCCACTACCAACTCGGCGCGTCCCTGGCAGATCGCCATCAATTTGAAGAAGCCGCAGCAGAGCTGAACGAAGCAATCAAGCTCGATCCAAAGCAGCCAACCCCGCACTACCGGCTAGCCCGCGTCTACGACCGCCTCGGTCAACCCGACAAGGCCGCCGCCGAACGAAAATTGCACGCGAGCCTTACCGGATTGCAAGCCCCCTAGCTTCTATAGGTGGTTTACCTAGCTGTCAATAGTCCACCGAAACTCAATTCCGACGGTCCTCTCTAACGGCCGAGGAAGCATTGTCTTCCTTGAGGTATTAAATGGGACTACTTACACCAAACGACATCAAGAATTTTCAATCTTTGTACACCCTTCAGTTACGGTATCTTCTTTCTACGGAGAACCAGATTCTGAAGGGGCTGCACAGCATGATTGAGCATGCAACTGATATTCAGCTCAAGCAAGCTTTCCAATCTCACCTGCAGGAAACGCAGGTTCACGTCACTCGATTAGAGCAAGCTATCGGCGAGGTGAACGAAGGAGATGTAGAGGACAAAAAAGATCCCATCACCACGGCGCTGATTGGCTCCGGCGAAAACATTGTCAGCGAATCGGATGCAGGTCCGGTGCGGGATGCCGGATTGATCGCTACTGCTCAGAAAATTGAACATTACGAGATTGCTTCTTATGGCGCCGCCCGGGATTGGGCCGAGATTCTCGGTTTCGATCGGCAAGCGGAGCTACTCCAGCAGACCTTGGATGAAGAGAAGCATGCTGATGAACTTCTGACGACGATTTCAGAGCGGGCCAACATGACCGCCGCCACAGCGCAAACAGCATAAACACTTGCGGGAATCACCAAAAACCCGGTAATTCCCGCCAAAAACCGAGTTATTTCCATCGATTTCCTTCTCAGCACCCGCGCCCAGTCTACCCCAGAGACGTTCGGCAATCCTCCAAACCAAAATGCAACCTGTTGATTACAAATAAGATATTAATCGATGCACTTTCGTGACTGTCTTCGCCCCCTTTTATAGGCGGTAAAATCCGTTTACGCGTCAGGCTTTTCCCGCGGTGGCAAAGTTGCGCCGAAGTCCTGCTGAACTCGTGTCGCATAGTTGGAAAGCAGCTCTTCGACACGTTCAAAACTCGGTGATTTAACAATCAACCCGACATGATGAGGCCGATGCATGCGCCAGACAATTTCCGGATCCGAATACCAAGATGTGTCTGGATGTTCCTGCCGCGCCAGCGAGACTAATAACCCTGCGTAGTCTTCCCGCGCCCTTGGAAATTGGTAAGGGCGATCGGCAGTAGCGGATTCAATCTTCGCCCACTCCGCCCAGAGATTCACGCCTGTCGCCGCTTCCACCAGATCGGAAATATGGGCGCCTCCAACCCGCGCCGAGGTCTCGAGGAAGTAGACTTTGCCGTCTGCATGAGCCTTGATGAACTCTGTATGCGAAACGCCATGCGTAAGGCCAAAGCTGGTCAACAATCGCTGGTTCAATTGCAGTAGTTCTTCCGTGAGTGCATGTTCGCGCTTCAGCGTGCGCGTAGTGAAGACACCGCCGCCGTGCGAGACATCCATCGGCGGCCGTCCGTAGCCGCTCGCGCTCGCGAACGCGAATTGCCCGTTGTAGACCAGCGAGTCGACGTGAAACACATCGCCCGGCACGTACCGCTCCAGCAGATAGTTCGATTGCATGTCGCCCAAGGTGTCGAGTTGCGACCACACCTCGTCGACATGGTGAATTTTCTTGATGCCAATCGCGCCCGCGAGAGACCGAGGCTTCAAAACCCAAGGCCCGGGAACGTCCTGCAAAAACTTGCTCAGGCGCTCGTAGTTGAATGTGGGAACAAAATCCGGAACAGGAATACCCGCCGACCGCGCACCCATCCGCATAGCAAGTTTGTCGCGGAACAACCGCGCCTGGCTCTCGCCGAGCCCTGGAATCCGCAAATGCTCTCGCAGCCCCGCCGCCAGTTCAACGTCGAAATCGTCGAGCGCAACAATGCGATTGAAATCGCGCGTGCGCGCCAGATAGCTCACCGAATTGATCGTGTCCTGCCGATTCCATTCGTGGTTCTGATCCGGCATATAAAAGATCTCGTCGATACTTTCGATGGGCCAATGCGCCGTCTCTTTTAGCTGCAGCGAGGTCAGCAGCGTGATCGAACAGCCTTGCCGCTTCGCTTCGCTCAGGAAGTCGTGACCTTTCTCATATCCGGCGAGACACAGCAAATTCATTTGTTTTCTCCGATAAAGGCCGCAGATGCTCCCACCCAGCCAAGTCCCTTATTGTGATCGACACCCATTTGCGCTCCACGCCCCATCCGGATGATCAGATTTGCGGGCTGTAGTTTATCCAGCCAAATGTACATGACGCGCAGTTCTAGTTTCGTCGGCCCTTCAGGCGTTTCAATCCACGGATGAAAATCGACTCGGCGCTGCAGAATGTAGTTGTGGCGCTCGGCTTGCGGAATCCGCGCAACGTCTTCTTGACTCGGACCGACGATCACGCCGACACCGGCAAACGAATAGAGCGGTTTCAGCACCCACTGGGCGAGGTCGTCCGGCAGCGTGTCGGCATTCAGAAACATCGATTGCGGCGCCGCCTCGTGACGAAAATACGGCAGCGAAAACTTACTCAAGCGAAAGAACCAATTCGGATGACCGGCCCACTCCACTTGCAAGTCATCGCGGAAATTGAAGGGCAGCTCGATATGGCGGCGTTCCAATTCATCGGCAATCACCCGGTTGTAGATACGTTCGATCGGGACATCCACGCCGCCGCGCTGGTAGAAGAGCCGGGCGCCTTTCTTGATAACCGCGCGCGCGTCCACAACTCCGATGCCAAGCATGCGCTCTGTTTCGGTGAAATCATGGCGTGTCTTCTGCTGCCACGGATCAATCTCCATCAGCACAACATTCTCGGGATCGTGACCCGCCACAACAGATTCGCGGAAAAGGCCCTCATAGCTGCTGCGAGAAAGACGGCCCGGCAAACTGGCGAGCGATTTGTCTAACCCATATGCTTCTGCGTAAGCTTCCGAAAGCGCGAGCTGATAACCATACAGCGACGGAAAGCCTTGAATCTCGACGAGCTTTAAATTGCGCTGCGCATCGAGCCCGAAATCCGCTTGGATGAATAGCGGGACTGGATCTTCGTTCGGAACACGATAAGCCGGAGGAATGGCTTCGCGGGACGCAGCTTGATACTCCGGGTTCGTTAGCAATTGAGAGACCAATTCGCTGCCATAGCGAGCGGCCGTGTCTACCAGCTCGGCGGGCAAGAAACACGGAGTCTCAGAGTGACGGAATGGCGTCGGCTCGCCGAAACGAGCTTCCAGGATCTGCAGAAAGCGCGCGTGCTTTACCGGAGACCAGTCTGCATTAAACCGCTGGCGCAGTGAAGGAATCAAGCAGAAATACTCCGGCGTGCATGATCTGTTGGCCATCGATCCAGATGTCGAAGTTACGGCCGACAACGTCGATGTGAGTTGCAGAATACCAATCGGCTCCGGTATGTGCAGCGTACGGATTGCCGAAGGCGATATGGATACCGGGGATCTTTTCGTCTTGCAGGATATTGCCGATCACGTCATGAACGGCGATGTTGGTGCCAATGGCAAACTCGCCGACGCGATCGCTATTTTCATCGGTATGGCAATAGCGCCAGAAATCGTCTTCCAGCTGTTTGTTGACGGAATGCGCTTCCACCAGCCGATTGTCTTCGACGCGAATCGTCAACGGATTGTCGCGAAGATCGCCGTATTTCTCGCATAGGTAGTCACCGACAACGCCGTCGACAACAAACGTTCCCTCAACGCATTCGGGCGCGGTGAACGTCTCGCCACCCGGCAGATTCCCCCACTTGTTCGGACTGATAATGCCGCTGGTTTTCAGCCATTTCAATTTGGGAGAAAACCGGCCTCGTATCTCGGTGCCGGCGGGAGTGGTGGCGCGAATTTCTCCGGCAGCGCTCGCCATTTGCCACACCCGCGTGCTGATTCGATCGACCTCGGTGAAATCGGCGCGCATGCCCTCCAGCATGATGCGGCGGTCGATATTCACCATGTGGGCGTGCCGCATTTTACGCCGGTTCACGACATCCGTCATTTGCATGCGGGTTCGCAATTCGTTCGGCTGCGCTTTCACGGCAAAGATGCTGACCGCACTTGACTCCATGTCATCGAGAATGGCCCTCGGCATATCTTGTAAGGGCCGCGGGGCAAGGTCTTCCAAAATCCAGGCGTTGTATTTAACCTGGACACGGTCCAGCTCATGCCCCAAGCTGGCGCCGATCTCCAAACAAGCGCGATCCGTGATCAGGGTAGCCTTCTCATCAGGTTGGATGCGCAGGCAAGCGCAGACTGCATTGTGAGCACCGGGAGCAAGAGCAGGGTCGAATGGCACGGCCCGAAGCAATTCTTTCGAATCAGTCATCCCTGCCCTGCAAATGCTCTTTCCGCGGGCTCGAATAGGCCTAATTCGGTTTGATCGATCATGTAATCGACCACCTTTTTCAAATCGTTCGTTTCGGCAAACACTCTCAGTTGCCGATCGGCGCCGGTTCCTTCTTCCAGGATGCGGTGGATGTAGCCGATTTCTTCGGCGCTTTCCAGCTCGGGAACAACGCCTGACACAAAATCGAGAATTTCATTCAACAAATCGCGCACCGGCACTTCGGTCTGTTTGCCAAAATCAATCATCTTACCGTCGAGACCATAGCGTGCAGCGCGCCACTTGTTCTCCATGATGAGAGACCGGCTGTAATGGCGGAACGTTTGATTTTTTTCGTGTAAGCGGACCAGTTGCGCAATCACCGCCTGGCAGAGAGCGGCAATGGCAATTGTTTCTTCGACACGCATTGGCATGTCGCAGACGCGGAACTCGAGCGTGGGGAAGTACGGATGCGGCCGGATGTCCCACCAGATCTTTTTCGCGTTGTCGATACAGTTTGTGCGGATCAGCAGATTGACGTAGTTCTCAAACTCCGACCAACTGGTGTAAATATCGGGAATATTCGTCCGCGGAAACCGTTCAAAGACTTTGCAGCGGTACGATTTGAAACCGGTATCGATACCCTCCCAAAAAGGCGAGTTCGTAGAGATGGCGAGGATGTGCGGCAGGAAGTAACGCGCACCGTTCATCACCTGGATCGCCGTTTCCCGATCCTCGACTCCAATATGAACGTGGAGACCAAAGATCAGGTTTGCGCGTGCCACCATTTTCATGTCTTCGACAATGGTGTGGTAACGGGCGTCGGGATAGATCTCCTGTTTTTGCCAATGCGCAAACGGATGTGTCCCGCCGGCTGCCAGCCGCAAGCCGTTTTGGCGCGCCAGTTCGATAATTTGCCGGCGCAGTGAGCTGAGTTCCAGCTTCGCCTCCTTGATATTGCGGCACACGCCGGTTCCGATTTCGATGACGGACTGATGCATCTCCGGCTTCACGCGTTCCGCTAGCAGGGTTTTGCCCTTCTGGACTATTTCGGAGGCGATGTGCGAACGAAGATCGCGGGTCTCCGGATCGATGCTTTGATATTCCTCTTCGATGCCGATGTTGAAGCTGGGCCGCACGGTGCTCACGATTGATCTCGTTGCGCCCGATGCTTGGCGGACTGCGCCGGGTTGTCGATCAAAAAAGACGTCCACTGGAGGGGCGGCATGGTGCGAGGTTCGAGCGCCCGGCTCACCGCCATCGTTGCTACCGCGTTGACAATCCACTCAAAGTTTTCCGGCCCCACGGATTCGAGCCCCGCATCCGGAGCAGGATTCATGAAATCGATCGCGTAAGGAATGCCGTCTTCCACCGCAAATTCCACTGTATTGAGGTCATAGCCGAGCGCTCTGCACAACAGAAGCGCATCCTGGACAATACGCTCGGCCAAGGCGCCCTCAGGCGGCGGATTGCCGGGTACATAGCGCAAATGATGGGGCTGTCCAGGGTCGTAACGCATGATATGGACGTGCGTTTGATCGACCACGTAGCAACGGAAATATTCCTGGAATTTTACCGCCGCTTGCAGCGTCATGCACAGCTCGCCGCTATTGTCGTACGCTGCAAAAAACTGCTGCGGATTGTCTACCTTATAGACATCCTTCCATCCGCCGCCATCGTGAGGCTTCAAGAACGCTGGGAAGCCGAGGTATTCAAAAATGCCGTGCCAATCGAGCGGGAACTCAAGGTTTCGCATGGATTGCGCGCTTGTTCCCGGAGGATTCTTTTTGTGCGGAAGCAGGACGGTATTGGGAACGGCCACGCCCAGCTTCTTCGCCAATGCATAGTTGAAAAATTTGTCGTCGGCGCTCCACCAAAAGGGGTTATTGATGATCCTCGTGCCGCCGAGAGCGGCATTCTTTAAGAACGACCGGTAGAACGGAATGTCATGCGAGATGCGATCGACGATGACGTCGTAGCGCGAGGGCTCGGCCATAACGACTCCACCGGTCTTCAGATGCTCCGCGGTCACACCCGCTATGTTCATCGCGTTGATGCGATCCACCAGAGCGGGCGGGAAGGAGGATTCCATTCCATAAAGGACGCCAATGACAGCCATCGTTTCTTCCTTTCAGGCGAAGAATTTTTGGGCCATGCGCTGCCACCATGGCCAGTCATGGCCGAAGCCCTCCCAGATGTCCAGAAGGTGTGGAATCTGCGTATCACGAAAGTCATTCGCTAACCGGATACTCTGATCCAGCAGCGGATCGCCGGTTCCCGTTGCCAGAACGTAATAATTGCGCCGGAAGTGGTCCAGAAACCAGTGGTCGCTTAGCTGCGGCAAGTAGTCTAACGGCGAGTTGAAGTAAGCATCCTGGTTATAAAAGCCGTTCAGAAAACGTTTGGGAATATCAAAAGCGCCGCTCATGCTAACAGCGTAGGGAACCAGGTCGGGATGGTGAAGAGCGAAATTGATGGCATGATAACCACCAAAACTACAGCCAGTGACGCCCATCTGCGGCCAACTCGTCCGCTGCTTCACGAACGGTGTGAATTCCAGAACCAGGTAAGCATCGAAGGCATTTTGGCGATGCAGCTTATCGGCCGGACTCGCCCAACTGTTGTACCAGGAACTCTGATCCACCGAATCGACGCAGAAAACCTGCAATTCCCCGCGCTCGATTTTGGGTGCGAGCGAGTGAATCATTCCGCGGTCTTCGTACTCGTGGAAACTACCGCCCGACGTGGGAAAGACGACGATGGGAAAGCCACGATCACCGTAGGCAAGCAGTTCCATGTCCTGGTGAAGCGAAGGGCTGTACCACTTGATATAGTCGCGGCGCATGCGGATAGATTCTTGTATCGTAGCGCGCGGAAAGTACATAATCCCGGCAACGAGATGAAAGCTACAATGCGAATTGGCTGACCAGCGACGTGCTCGGGACGAAGGCCGGCTGCGTATTCTTCGCAAATTTCCTTCGAAATATTTGTCGACGCCTCGGGATTTGATTGTTTACGTTCCGCCTGGTTATTCGGAGAGCAAAGACCGCTTCCCGGTGTTGTATTTGCAGGACGGGCAAAATCTTTTTGATCCGGCAACGGCGTTCGGAGGGCAAGATTGGCGGGCCGATATCACCGCCGACGAGATGAGTTTCAAGAAAGAGATCCGGCCTCCGATCATTGTCGGCATTTACAACACCGGGCGGCAGCGGATCTCCGAATATTCCCCAACGCGCGATCGAGGGCATCGCAAAGGCGGCAAAGCCAGCCGCTATGCGGAAATGCTGGCGCGTGAGGTCAAGCCGTTCATCGACAAGGAATTCCGCACTTTGAAGGCGGCCCGGTATACGGCAGTGGGCGGCAGTTCGCTGGGCGGGTTGGTTTCGTTAGTTACCGGTTTCGAATATCCGCGCGTGTTCGGTCAGATGGCGATCCTCTCGCCCTCCATCTGGTGGGACCATCGCGCCATCCTTCGCTGGGTACACGCCTATTCTGCCCCCGTTCGGCCACGCATCTGGCTCGATTCGGGGACGGATGAAGGCACGTCTCCCCACCAGTTAATCGAAGACCTGCGAATTCTTCGCAGCGCGTTGATCGAACGAGGATGGCAGGAGGGACAGGACCTCAGCTATCACGAGATTGAAGGGCACGACCACTCCGAAAGAGCGTGGGCGGCACGGTTTGGAGCTGTGCTGGCTTATCTTTTCCCGCTTCATTAGGCCGGAGAAGGAGCTTGAACGCGGAAAGCTATACTGAGCTACTGCGCGCATTACATGGACGAAGATCTCACTCTTCCAATCCAACAGACACAATCGCCGGCGCAACCCTCCACGCCCCGCACATCCTGGGGTGATTTTCAGCTTCTGGAACGCGTTGCCGAGGGAGGATTCGGCGAAGTCTATCGCGCCTGGGATCCCCATTTGCAGCGAGAAGTGGCATTGAAGCTGCTTATCGACAGCCGCAACGACGAAGGCACTTATCAAACCATTCTTCACGAGGCACGCACCCTCGCGAACGTGCGTCATCCGAATATCGTCCCGGTATTCGGCGTCGATCGACGCGACGGACGTGTCGGTTTCTGGACGGACTTTATCCATGGCCAGACGCTTGCCTCGCTGTTACAAGCGCAGGGTCCGTTCGCGTGTCAGGAAGCGGCACTGATTGGCATCGATATCTGTAAGGCTCTCGGCGCAGTCCACGCTGCCGGGCTGGTGCATGGCGACGTTAAAGCTCAGAACGTCATGCGTGAAGAAGGAGGTCGCATTGTTCTGATAGATTTCGGGCAGAGCGAGTTGCTGAACCGGCGCGTCACCGGCGGCTCGCCACGCTATATGGCGCCGGAGCTGTTTCAGGGCCAGCAGGCTTCCATCGCAAGTGATATTTACGCCACCGGTGTTCTCCTTTTTCATCTGGTGACAAATGCGTTTCCGGAGAAAGCACGTGCGCGTCTTCTTGACTATCGGCCGGACGTTTTGGACAGTTTCGCGCGCGTAGTCGATGCAGCCATTCAGGCCGACCCCAAGAAACGTCCGGCCACTGCGGGCGTAATGGCAGCTTCGCTCTCCGACGCCGTCGCATCCGTCCGGGCGCCATTAAAGAGACTGCGCGGCATCCGTCTTTGGGGAACCTTGACGGTTATTCTGACGATCGTGATTGTCCCCCTGGTGATCAAACGGCCGCGCGCCTCGGGTCCGGACGCACAGAATCTTTATGCCCAAGCCGAGAAACTTCTCCTCCGCTATGACAAGCCGGGAAACATTCCAAAGGCGGTCGCGCTCTTCGAACAGGTGTTGGCCAAAGATCCGCAGTTTGCACTCGCAGACGCGGGTATCGGGCGAGCCAAGTTTCTCCAATACCGAAACGATTTTAAGCCGGATACGCTGCAGTCGGCGCGCGAAGCGATACAGCGCGCGCTGGAACTCGATCGGAATCTTGCGCCCGCCTACGTAACACGCGCGATGATCTACAGCAAAACCGGCGAGAAAGCTCTCGCTCAGCAAGATGTCGAACGAGCGCTGATGCTCGACCGCGGGAGTGCCGAAGCTTATGCCGCTCAAGCCGACGTATTCTCCGCCGAAGGACGTGCCGCCGAAGTCGAACCGGCATTACAAAAGGCAGCCGACCTCGCGCCTGCCGATTGGCGGTGGCCGCTGCAAATGGGGCTTGCCGATCTGGATAGAGGAAATCCAAAGGAGGCAATTACGCACCTGCAGCACGCTGCCGAACTGGCGCCGGACAGCGCCTGGGTTCAGCTTGATCTGGGCAACGCGTACCTGGCGCTGGATCGATTCGACGAGGCGCGGCAGTCCCTACAACGATCGATCGATCTTGAGCCGGGCTTCGCAGCTTACTCCACCTTAGGAGCTCTCCTGCTGCTCCAAGGCGACTATCCGGGTGCAGTCAATGCCAACAAAAGGGCACTCTCCCTGAACGGCGAAGACTATTTAACATGGGGAAACTTGGCAGACGCTTACCAATGGGCCGGCGACCATGCGCATGCGGCCGAAGCCTTCAACAAAGCCATTGCACTCGCGGAGAAACAGCTCGCGGAAACGCCGGAGGACACCGAACTGTTAAGCCTCCTGAGTGGTTATTACGCCACATTGCGAGACGAACAGCATGCGCTTCCCCTGATGCGAAAGCTAGCTGTCCTGGCGCCAGGCGTACCCGATATCGCGTTTAGCATTGGCGAAAACTACGAGCTTCTCGGCCACCGCGAGCAAGCGATTCAATGGATCACCAGAGCGATCGCCGCCGGCTATCCGGCGCAAAATCTCCGTCGAAGCCCGGAACTGGCGGCATTCCTGCGCGACCAACGGGTGAATGCCTTGCTGGCGCAGGCTTCGCGCTCGCAAGTGCTAGACAAGCAGAAACAAACCCGATAAACTGCCGACCATGGCGGACACATCAATCGAATTCCGGAACGAGGCAGGAATGCGCGTGCCAAGCGTTCAGCAAATTGCGGTACAGGCTGGGGACACCCTCACGCTGTCCGCTAGCGAAGGCGCAGACACCATGCTTTACTTCTCATCGGATGTCCTGTCTGTACTGAATCCCCGACCGAAATCCCCGCTTTCACTCACTGCAGCAAGCACCGCAAGGTTTGCGTTCACTACCTCGGCGGCCGGTGCGTACGCGATTATTTCGCGGGCGCCCAATGTAGGAGGCCTCGTTAATTTTCCGCCAGGAAAAGCGGCGATTTTGAAAATTCAGCCGGATACGCCTGTGGTAATGGCGATGCCTCACGGCCGCATACAAGGCTAGCTCGTTTCCAGTCTGACAAAATAACGCCGACGTCTCCCGATCCATGGCAGATCCCGACCAGCTTCTGACCTTTAATGGCATCAATGGCCGAACCGGACAGTACGGCGTTTCTCCTCTCACTCCCAGCGCATTGCGGGACGCGGTTCGGAGCCAGGTATTTGACCCGGACCATCTCAGTGACCTTCAGCAAAAGAGAAGTGCCGCGCAGGACAGCTTTGCCATACGGTCGGGTCTTGATCCAAACGACTTGGCACAAGCCGGGTGGGCTGCCCTGTTTCCTCCTAACACGGATCCGGCTATACGCGAGGCCTTAAAGCCGCTGCTCGATTGGCGCCGCGAACAAGCCTGCGCTAAAAATGAGACTCTATTCAAGCTTTATGCCGATGGAGACTGTTATCGCGGCGATAAAAATGCCGGCCAATTCGAATCAAAACAAGATTTTCTACGCCGTCAGCATGCGTCAGCCGGTCCGGTAGACCCGACTAGGGTTCCCTATTACGTGATGCTTGTCGGCGGCCCCGACCAGATCCCGTTTCGCTTCCAATACGAGCTTGACGTCGCGTATGCGGTAGGCCGCATTCACTTCGACGCCCCGGAGGACTACCACAACTACGCGCGCTCGGTTGTCGAAGCAGAGAAGGGAAACGTTGCGCTACCCCGGCGAGCAGCCATCTTCGCTACAGCGAATCCGCAAGATGGCGCAACGAATTTGAGCGCTTCCAACCTGGCAGATCCGTTGCTGCAATGGTGGCGCAAAGACCCGTCCGCTTCGGACGACTGGTGGAAGAAGCAGCAGCCCTGGATGATTGATGGCTATCTTCGCGATCAGGCGATGAAGTCTCAACTTGCTTCTGTCCTCCATGGAGATAGCCGAGCGGCGCTTCTATTTACGGCAAGTCACGGCATGCTCTATCCCAGCGGCGATCCGCTCCAGCGCGCCATGCAGGGAGCTTTGCTTTGTCAGGATTGGCCGGGGCCGGCCTGGCAAAACGAAATTCCGGATTCTTTTCTCTTCAGCGCCTCCGATATTGCAGCAAACGACAACGTTTTCGGCATGATCGCGATGCATTTCGCTTGCTTCGGAGGAGGCACGCCTCAGGAAAGCGACTTCTGGTCGGTTGGAAGCACGGAGCTGGATACCCTGGCGCCCGTCCCGTTTGTTGCAGCCCTGCCGAAACGGCTGCTTAGTCATCCGCGCGGGGGCGCGCTCGCCGTTATCGCTCACGTTGAACGAGCCTGGGGTTATTCGTTTTTCTGGGATGGCGCGGGCAGCCAGACGGAGGTTTTCAAAAGCACCTTACGTTGTTTGATGGAGGGATCGCGCGTTGGATTTGCTCTTGAGCCATTCAACTCCCGCTATGCGGAACTTTCGGTTGATCTCACGGGCTTGCTTGCCGACGTTCGCTGGAAAAAACATGTTGATGATTACTATCTTTCGGGTGTGTGGACAGCCACAAATGATGCGCGGAGCTTTACTGTGTTAGGGGATCCGGCAGTGAAACTGCCGCTGGCCGCAACGGAAGCCGAGGTGAAGCGGCCGGCGCTGGATCCGATTGTAGTCAATACGCCCGCCGCGCCGAAAACCACAACCCCGGGAATTGCCCCATTGGAAACGGCGGCAGTGCAATATGGCCTCATCGACGATACGCGCGCAGCCGTACAGAATGCTCTTTCCAAGATCGGCTCAGTTCTGGTAAGCGCCTTCGAATCCGTCACAAAAGTGGAGGTCGCCACGTACACCAGCGACAAGCTGGATGCCGTCGATTACGTGAACGGCAAATTCACCGGCGCCAGCTTACGTGGACTCACGCGCTGCAGTCTGGACGGCGATACGTTGGTCTGCGTGCCGGAGCGCGACGGCAAAGTGGACGATGCGCTTTGGACAATTCATTCCGAGATGGTCTCGAAAGCTCTTGACCATCGCATGAAGATGCTGCAGCTGGCAGCGTCCGCGGTCTCCGCCTTCACCGGAGTGAAGTTGCCGTGACGAGCAGCGAGTATGCTTTCACCGCCGGCGCGCAGATCGAAAGCATTTTGCGTCTGGTCACTGTCAGCACCGCTGCCGGCCAGACGACCGTGTCCTACACCGGTCAATTCCTCACGTGTTTGACCGGCAAAGTCTCGCCGGAAGCAGCAACTGAACATTTGGCGGCGCTCGAATCGGCCCTTCGCGGTCGTCGGCAGATGACTGAGCGTGTTCTTACGGCAGTGGAACTGGTTGCGAACGCTTCTCTCGCTGGAGCTTCTCCGATTGCGGCCATGAATATGCTGCGGCTGTTGTCCGAAAGGCTGGCCAGCGCTTGATTGCTTCGGGAACTGTTTATGGCGAACTGCAGATTGAACTGAATCGGACACCCGCAGGCATTTACGACGTTAGCCTGGAGTTGTGTGACCCGTCAAACGATGCGGAAGTCCCGGTAGAGCACGCGACGGCCGCGTTGTCGCTCGAAGCCTTGCGGGCAGCGCAAGCAAATAAGGACCAATACGCGAAACTCCTCACCAGCCAGGTATTCCAGCCAACCGTGCTGGCTTTCTTCAGTAAAGCGAAAGCAGCATTCGACGCAAGCGGCCGCCAATTCCGTCTTCGTCTGCTAATTGGAGCCAGCGCACCCGAGTTGCACGCCGTGCGCTGGGAACTATTGCTCGATCCGGAGAACGGATTACCGCTCGCCACGTCACAACGCATCCTGCTCTCTCGATTCATGCTAAGCGACGATTGGCGCCTGATTAAGCTTCGTCCCAAAGCGGATTTGCGGGCATTGATAGCAGTCGCAGCACCCACTGATCTCACGCAATACGATTTGCCAGCGGTGGATCGAGATGGCGAAGTGAGCCGTGCGCAAAGCGGACTCGGCGGCATCGCCTGTGACGTGCTTGGCCCGAAGGAGCCGGTGTTGCTGAGCTCTCTGGTTGACGCCATGAACAAAGGCGTGGACATCGTGTACCTGGTCTGCCACGGTGTTTTTTCAGACGATGCGCAACCGGAGCCGGCCATCCTGCTCGAAGACACAAATCGCAACACGATGCGGGTAACGGCGTCCGAGCTGGCGCGGCAAGTGAGCCAGCTTCCGCAAGTCCCGCGGCTGGTCGTTCTCGCGTCCTGCGAGAGTGCCGGAAAAGGCTTGGGATCGAGCGCAGACGTGCTTGCTGCATTGGCGCCCCGCCTCGCCGCTGCCGGCGTTCCGGCGATTCTCGCGATGCAAAGCGAGATCACCATGGAGACGGTGAAACAGATGATGCCGGTGTTCTTCCGCGAACTGCTGGTGGATGGACAAATCGATCGCGCGGTGGCGGCCGCTCGGAACGCGGTGCTCTCACGGCCCGATCACTGGGTGCCAGCGCTGTTCGTGCGGCTACGGGGCGGCCGCATCTGGTATGTGCCGGGATTTACCGGCGAGCAAGCGGCGTTTGAACAATGGCAATCCATCTGCGGTTTTATTCGTAGCGGCGATTTTGTGCCAATCCTTGGACCCGATCTCACCGAGCATCTGTACGGCACAACGCGCGCTTTAGCACTCGAATTAGCCGCCGCGAATGGCTACCCGTTTTCTCCAAACGACGAGTCGGATCCGGCAAAGGTCGCCCAGTACATTAGCACCAAGTCTTCGCTGGCCAGCGTCCAGCAGTTATTTCGCCAAGCCTTCCGCAGCAAGTTCGAAGCCCGAGCAGGGCTCTTGTTGAAACAGCCCGCCGGGTCGGCTATTGACCCGGCGCAACTGGTTACTGCAATCCTGGGCAATCCTGACGATCCGTTAACGATTCTGAATTCGCTGGACGCAAAGCTTTACATCACCGCCAGCGGAGACGGCCTGTTTGGGATGTGCCTTCAAAAAAATAAGACACCGAAGGAAATTGTGATTCAATGGCGCGACGAGCGGCGAAGCGAGATACCCGTCTACCCGGACGGCAGCGCAAAGAGCCCCTTACTCTATTACGTCTTCGGCAAGAGTTCGCAGCCTGAAACATGGGTGTTAACGGAAGACGATTTTTTTGATTTCCTGATTCGCGCATCGCAATATAACTTGATGCCGCTTCCGGTTAGCCACGCCTTGACGTCGGGATCTCTTTTCTTTCTTGGTTTCCCTCTGGACGATTGGAAATTCCGCGTCTTATTTCGCATGATTATGGCCAAGGGCGGCTCCTCGGCTCTCGCCAGTTTTAATCATGTCGCCGTACAAGTAAATCCGGAAGAGAATACGCTGGCTGACGCCAATCGCGCCAAGCGATATCTGGAGGGCTATTTCAAAGCATCGAAGATTGATATTTTTTGGGGCACCTCCGCTGATTTCCTTCTGGCGTTGCGGAATCAGCTTTCGAAATATCCAACCGCGGCTCCCGTACCAGTGGCGGCGGCGGTGAGTCCCTGGTAAACATGGCGACCACCAACCCTTACGTCGGCCCGCGCGCGCTTGAGGAAAGCGATTGTTTTTTTGGCCGCGATCGGGAGGCATCCGATCTGAAGTATTTGCTGGGATCCGAGCGTATCGTTCTGTTTTATGCACCCTCAGGAGCAGGCAAAAGCTCGTTGGTGCAAGCCAAACTAATTCCCGAGCTGCGAAGCCGTTTCGATGTCTGGCCCATTACCCGGCTGAATACAAAACCGCCCGATGGGACCTCCGCGAATCGCTATTGTTGGAGCGCGATGGCCGGCTTCGAGAAGGAGGTTCCCGCTGCGCTTGGCCGTACTGCCGCCAATCTGGAGGGCGTTTCGCTTGCTCAGTATGTGAGTGCGCGGCCGCGACGCCCGCAAGCTCCCACGAACGTTCTTCTCATTTTCGATCAGTTCGAAGAAATTGTTCGGGTGGATCCGTTGAATCTGGCTCCCAAACATGAATTCTTCCAACAGTTGGGTGAACTGCTGGTACAGCCTAAAGTTTGGGCGCTGTTTCTTTTACGCGAAGATTACCTGGCGCCGTTGGATCCTTATCTGCCGAACGTTCCGACGCGGTTTCGAAACCGCTATCGCATGGATCTGCTGACGCTCGAGCAGGCTCATGACGCGATTGCGCTTCCAGCCGCACAGCAAGGACATACGTTTACGCCTGAGGCAGTCACGCTGCTACTTCAGGATTTAGCAGCGGTGCAAGTGCAACGCCCTGACGGGCAGTTCGAGCAGCAGACGGGAACGCACGTGGAACCGATGCATCTGCAGATCGTTGGCCGAACCTTGTGGGACAAACTTCCGGCCGGGCAAGCAACGGTCGGCCCGAAAGACGTCGCAGCATTCGGTGAAGTGACGAAGGTACTCGCGGGTTATTACGCTGGTGAGGTTCAAAAGGCTGCGGGCGGCGACACGGCCACCGAGCGAACGGTTCGGCGTTGGATAGAAGAGAAGCTGATTATCGCGGGTTCCGTGCGAAATCAAGTGATGCGCACGACGGATGCGAGCCAGGGACTCAGCAATGAAATTCTTGCGCGGCTGGTGGATTCGCACCTGATTCGCGAAGAGCAGCGGGCAAACGCGCGTTGGTACGAACTGGCGCACGACCGGCTGATCCGCCCGGTACTGGTGAATAACAAGCAATGGTTCGAACAGAACCTCACCCAGACGCAAAGATTGGCTGAGGTTTGGACGAAGCAGCAAGAGCCCGCTGGACTTCTGCTGAAGGGGCAGGATTTGGCCGAAGCTCTGGCGTGGGCGAAAGCCCATCCGGACCTTACCAGCGATGAGAAGCGCTTTCTCGAAGAATCGCAGACCGCCGCCGCAGCCGCCGAACGCGAAAGCCGGCAGCAGAAACGCATCCGAATCCTCGCCATCGTCTCTACCGTTGGCGGCATAGTTGCCCTTGCACTGGCAATCACGGCTGGTTTCATCGCTGTGTATGCCAAACGCAAGGAGCGAGAGTCGTTATCGCTTGCGCTTGCGGCTCGGTCCCAGTATCAAAGTGCCGACAAGAAGCTCAGCGTCTTACTTGCTCTCTATGCGTTAACGGAAGCTTGCACGCGCGAGGCGCGGGAAGCACTCATCGCTGCGGCGACGAACGATGCCGGGCCGCATTTTGCAGGACACACCCAAGCCGTTACCGGAATCGATGTCGGGCCGGCGCACCAGCTGCTTGCCAGTACTTCGCTGGACGGGACGCTCCGCATCTGGAACATCGACTCAGGCCAGCAGCAGGCCGTCTTCCAATCGCCTGCCGGTTCCGGGTTTTCGGGTGTTTGTTTCGTCAATAAAAATCAGCTCGCTGTGTCGGCTAATGATGGCTCGGTCACTTTTATTCATCCCAATGGACGACCGATCTCAACATCAGGTCGAAGTCCTTCGAGTTCCGCTTCTGCAAGAGATGTGGACTGTAGCCCATCACACGACTTGGTCGCAGTGGCTTCGGATGCAGCGGCCGCTGCTCCGTGGATGGCCCAGGAACCGGTAACGCACATCAATGAGTTTTTTATTCCGCAGGCCAATCGCGTCGCGTTCAATCCCTCGGGCAACCTAGTTGCTGCTGCCGGCAAAGACGGCTCAGTCAGTATTTGGTCCATCGCTACGCATAGCCTGCAGCAGTCATTTCATCAGTTCTCAAAGGCGGCTACCTGCGTGCGGTTCAGCCCCGACGGCACTCTCCTCGCCGCAGGAGCGGACGACGACACAATCTTTCTTTGGCGAACCGCCAACTGGCAACCGCTTCGTAAGGAGCCTAAGGCCACCGGCCTGAATGGCGTACTTGCCCTAACATTTTCCCCCGACAGCAAGACCTTGGCTACGGTTGGGCGCAATGGGTCTGGCCGCCTCTGGCGCATTCCTGGATTGGGCGAAAGCCTCGCTCTGCCCAAGGTGTCAAAGGAAACGCAGGCGGTCGCTTATGTCGCTCCCCGTGACGGACGCATCCTTGTAGGAAGCGCCGATTCAAACATTTATCTTTACGACCTAAACACTCAGCGGCTGGCGGAGAGTGCTCTTCACAGCCAAGGCATGCCGGACCGGCTCAACGACCGTCAGTGCCAAGCGTTTCTGGGGTCGTCGTCCTGTGAACCGATCCATCTTCCGCTTCAGTGCGAGGATCAGTAAGCGCACCGATATAGATATGATGCCTCCCCTGATACGCTTCGTATGGGAGACTCTGTCGGAAAATGGGCAAATTCCTACTGGGCGTTGCTGTCGGCGTGGTGATCGCCTTTCTCGGGCTACTGATTATCGGGCTGGTGATCGGACGCATATTCGCGAAAAAACAGCCGGAGATCGCAAGCAGTTCGGCACTCGTCCTTTCCTTGCAGGATGATATTCCCGAAGCAGCATCCGTTGATGTCCCAATTCCATTTTTTCAACAGCGAGCCACTCCCACCGTTCGCGATTTGTGGACTTCTCTTCATAAAGCCGCCAAGGACGACCGCATCAAAGCGTTGGTGCTTCGGCCGGAGGGACTTGAAATCGGTAGCGCGAAGCTGCAGGAGATCCACGAACAACTGATGGACTTTAAGCGTTCCGGGAAGCCTATTTATGCGTTTCTGCAGAGCCCAGGATCCCGCGAGTACTACCTGGCGGCGGCCGCCGACAAAGTGTTTCTCTCTCCCGACGACATGCTAAACGTCAAAGGATTCCGGGCAGAAATCACCTACTTGAAATCTGCTCTGGACAAAATTGGCGTGAACTTTCAGGTTGATCACATTGGCGCCTACAAGGACGCGGGAGATATTTTCACGCGCACGAATATGTCGCCCGAGACCCGTGACGTACTGAATTCGGTACTCGATCAGCTCTACGGCGACTTTTGTGCGACCGTTGCGCAGGGACGCCGCAAAACACCCGACGAAGTAAAAACGCTGGTCGATCAGGGTCCGTTCACCGCATCCCAAGCGAAAGCGAGCGGGCTTGTGGACGTTATCGGTTACGAAGATGAGGTCTATAGCGATCTTAAGAAAAAGACCGGCCTGGAGCTCAGGAAACTGAGCATCAGGACCTATTCACGGGGAGTCGCGGTGAGTGGCGACCGAATCGCCGTGATTGTCGGCGAAGGAGAAATCCAACACGGAACGGATAATTCCATCCAGACAGGAACAATCAGCTATGGGGACATGCGAAAGATCATCCGGGAGGTGCGGGAGGACGGAACGATTAAAGGAGTCATTCTGCGTGTCGATTCACCCGGTGGCGATGCCGTCGCATCTGACGAAATTCTGCACGAAATGAAACTACTCGCGGCGGTGAAGCCCGTTGTCATTTCCTTCTCCGACCTTGCCGCTTCGGGTGGCTATTACATCTCAATGACTGGCGATCCCATCGTGTCTTACCCCAACACGATCACCGGTTCGATTGGCGTGGTCTATGCCAGGCCGAATATTCAAGGTCTGCTTTCCAAGATTGGAGTGAACGCCGACAGTGTATCGCGCGGCAGGCTGGCCGCTCTGGACTCTTTAAGCGAACCGCTCTCGGACGCCGGGCTCCAGAAACTCCACGAAGGATTGCTCGAAACGTATAATGCTTTCGTTTCGAAGGTAGCCACTGCGCGGCGTAAGACGTTCGACCAAATTCAGCCGCTGGCGCAAGGCCATGTTTGGATGGGTGCGCAGGCGCGCCAGAACGGATTGGTGGATGAACTGGGGGGCTTTGATCGCTCTGTTGCTTTGATCAGGCAGAAAGCGCATCTCCCGCCGAGCGGCGAAACGAATCTCGTATTGTATCCACCGAAGCGTTCCATTTGGGAGATGCTGTCGAACATTTCCGACGACTCACTGGCAGATGCCGCCAGTGAAGCAAAGTTGCGAAAGCTGATTCCAGGCTTGCCGAGCCGCCTGCTGTTGCGCGGCGGCATCCTGCGGATACTGCCCTACCATTTGAGCGTTCAGTAGGCTCCAGCAATCTCGCTGGTTGCTTAGGCCAGCGCGGCAGCAGACATAATGCCCGCCCCGCCGAGTACCGTCTGCATTTTGACTAAGGCAGATTTGTGAATTTGCGAAATCCGGCTTTCGTTGACGCCGAGCAGCGCACCAATCTCCTTCATTGTCATATCGCCTTCGTAGTACATCTTGACAACCTGCTGATGGCGTTCGGGCAGCGAGCTCATTGCGGAATTCAAATGGCCCCGCAACTCCGTGCGTGCAAACGTATGGTCCGGGCAATCGGCCGGCTTCGAGGGAAGCTCACGCGCCGGCCGTTCCTCGGAGTCGTGAGACGCCTCGCGATTTGCCGCCAGGCCAAGCGTCCGGATATTGATCATCAGCGCGTTCCAGCGGTCTTGATCCAATCCCATTGCTTCCGCAATCTCGGCATGGGTCGGAGTTCGCCGCAGCTTGGTCGAAAGATCCCGAGCCGCTGTCTGCATTTGCTTGTATTGGCGGCGGGCATCGCGCGAGGCCCGGTCGATCTGGCGCAAGCTATCCAGAATTGCTCCCCGAATGCGATGTTTGGCGTAAGCAGGGAACGCAACCTCCTTGTCGTCACGATATTTGGTGGCTGCGTCAAAAAGCCCCATTGTGCCGGCGTGAATCAGATCGTCCAGTTCAATGTGGACTCCGATTGAGCGTTGAACACTGCTTGCGATCGTGTGCACCAGGTGCAAATGCTCCACAATCAGTTCGTCACGCTTGGCGTTTTCAGAGATCTTTTTTGAAACTTCGAGGGTGGCGGTCATTCGTGTCTTTTCTTCCTGCGTTGGCTTTCGCTGGAAGGAAAAGCACTCGTAAAACCGAGTCAAACAATGCCCTGGCCAGAGCGTCTCAAAGAATTACAACTACCTGCTATTCAATGGTTTACCGGAAAGAGAAAGAGAGAAGGACTGCTAGAGAGAGCGCGGCTCAGGACGGCCAAAGCCCTGCGGTGGTTCGGACTGGATTCCAAAATGGAATTCTCGTTTCAAAGAAGAACCGCGAGCCACAATCTGAACTTTTTGCGGCGCGCACGCCGCGGTAGGATTTTGCTGAACGGATTAGACGAGGGGAAAGAAAGCGCCTTACGAGCCCATTTGCCGGGCAGGCTGTCCACCACATCGTACTTCCATAACGGGTGGCCTTTTCATGACCGAAGGGGAAGCGCCAAAAGCTGCGGCTTGAGCAATCGCTATCACAGGTGGGCTGGCGGGAGGCGGCGCCTGCGAACGCTCGCCGGCGCCCAGGAGATCCAAAATGGAAATCCCCAGCTTGGCCAAAATCAGGTCGGCTGTTTCTGGCGATAAATTGCGCACGCCCTTCAGCACATTGTGAACTTGCGGTTGCGAAACCCCAATCATGCGGGCAAAGCCACGCTCGGTGAACTCACCGTTACCGATTCGATAGCTTACGGTTTCCAGCAGCCGGCGGCGTAGAAAGCCAAATCCGACTATTTCAGGGTCGGAATTTGATTCCATTTTGAAATAGGTTCCCTCGAAATTTGAACTACGGGAATATTTTACAACTTCTGGACTAAGTACCATTAGTACCATAACCCTATGACTATGTGTGTGTTGTGGCAATTAACCCGAAATCTTCTCAGGGTGGCACAGGGAAAAATTTCATTAACACTGGCGACATAGCAGAAATTACCGTATGTTTAAAAAGTAAGCCGATGGCTTACTAACAAAAACTGATCGGCTTCTGGGGAAAAGAAATAATAAATATGCAATGGACTCGTTCTGAAACTCTCGCGTTGGCGCAGCAAACCTGCAGCATCTGTTATGGTTTGGGCTTGCGGCCTGGCAGGTCCGGGGTGTCCACCCCTTGCAATTGCGTGTTTCGCTCAATTTTTCGCGCTTGCCACGCGCGGTTCCGGCAGTGCGCGATGAAGGAAAAGCACATCAGTCGCGTTTCCTTGGAGTCAAATCCGGGGAAGCAACGCAAATCTGTTTGGGGGATGAAGAACGAAGAATACATGGCGGATTTCTGCCTGGTTAGCCGCCGTGAATTGAATGAGTACGAATATAAACTCTTCAGGTTTCACTTCTTGCTGGGCGCCGACTGGAAACTTTGCTGCCGAAAACTAAATATTGACCGCGGAACCTTCTTCCACGAAGTTTACCGGATTCAACAGAAACTGGGTCGCATTTTCCGCGAACTCCAACCACACGCACTGTTTCCGCTAGATGAATACTTCAATGGCACCCCGCGATCGATTGAGACCTCCAAGACGACACCGTTCAAAGTAGAACCGGAGTCGACCGCGCCGCTCAAAAATCTCCTCAGATTTCCGGTGAAGAAAGCCGCGTAAAACAAAACAACGGCGTTGGCGATCGGACGGGTCCGGCTTACCAGCCGGACCTTTTTTGTCGGACGAATTCTCGCGCAAAACGGTCGCGGCTCGCGGTAAATCGCGCACAACGCCACAAACCGGCTGCGCGCTCGGTGCGTCACCCGAATAATTGGCGCGTCCTTTCCCGGCTGGCGGCGCGCAGCCGCGCCCTTTGCGCTTCTGGACGAATATTATCGAAGGAAGGCTCGAAGCAGAATGACCAGTTTGCTATGTGCCGGCAAGTTGATGCGGCGGCTTAAAACCGCGAAGTCCGCGCCCTCGAGTTTATCCAACAGGCGGGTATAGATCTCGCGGAGAGCCCAAAGCGAGCGCCGGCTCTTCTCACTAATTAGCGCAGCAAGCGGCGCGGACTCCTCGTAGTACGCGCGTGCGCGTGCCGCTTCAAATCGCATCAGCGACTGAAAACGTTCGTCCTCAATACCCGAACGCAATTGTTCCACAGGAACACCGAAACGCTGCAAATCTTCGAGCGGAAGATAAAGACGCCGAAGGTTTGCATCTTCCCGAACATCGCGCAGAATATTGGTTAATTGAAAGGCGACGCCGCATTTTTCGGCAAGCAGCAGAGCGCGCCCCGACTGAAAACCAAAAATATGCACGATGGTAAGACCCACCACGGAGGCCACCTGGTAGCAATACCGATAGAGTTCACCGAATGTCTGAATCTCGCGCGGCTCCAAGTCTGAAGTGATTCCGTCAATCATCTCGTGAAAGAACCGATGGGGAATGTCATATCGGCGAACGGTGTCGTGGAATGCGGGCCAAATGGGATTGTCCCCAAACTCGCCGCGCAGAGCATGATCCATATCGATTCTCCAACGAGAGATCAGGTCTCGGAGCCCGCTCTTATCCTGAATAGAAACGTCGTCGCTGAGATCGTCGCACTCGCGCATAAACGCGTAGATCGCGCACATAGAGGCGCGCCGCTCGGCGTCGAGAAGAAGAAATGCGTAGTAGAAGTTTTTGGCCCTCTCGCGAGCAATGCGGGCACAATGACGGTAGGACTCGTCCAACGACACTGTCTTCAAAGCGTCAGTAATCGCGGCAGACATCGGAGCATGAGGGTAACGCGTTCCGCCTTTGAAATATACGGGCGCCTCCGAAGCACGTCGTAATCCTGAAATCGAATTTTGCCGAGGATCTTCATTCCGCCGCGGCTAAAGAGTTCCAGGTCAAGAGCGAGCCGGCGGTGCACCTTGCCTAACAATGGGAGGCCCTGGCGGAATAGTTTATCAGCAACCGCCACGGCATCGCACATAACGGAGCGAAAACGGTCGTCGAACTTAAGCGCAAATAAGTCCTCCAACGGATACCCGTACTGCGAAAGAAGGTTCAGCGGAAGATAAACACGATCCTTTTGGAGATCGACGGAGACATCTTGCCAGTGATTGGCAAGTTGCAGAGCGGTGCAGGTATAGTCCGATAGCTGTTGCCGCTCGGCGTCGCGGTATCCACAAAGATAGAGCACCAGGTGGCCCACCGGGTTCGCTGAATACACGCAATAGTCGAATACCTGGTCCATTGTCTGATAGCGCGTCACAATTTGATCTTGTTCGAACGCGCGGATCAAGCGATCGAACGGGCCGACGGGAATGTCGTGACGTCGAACCGTGTTCTGAAGCGCAACGAAAACGGGATGCTGGGGCTCTCCCGCATACATGGAGTGAAGTTCATTCCGCCACCACGCGAGCAAACGCAGGCTCTCAGCCGGGTCGCCCATCTCATCACCTAGGTCGTCGGCCCAGCGGCAGAAGGAATATACGTTATAGAAATCCTGATGAAGTTTCCGTGGCAGCAGAAAACTGACCACCTGAAAGTTTTCGTAGTGGTTTGTGGCAAGCCAGCGCGTGTACTCCATCGCTTCCGCTTCCGAGTAGCGAATACTTGGCGGACTTGTTTGCCGGACGTAATCCTTCGGTTGGAGTTGTGCTACGGCCACAGCGCTTAGGGGATGATTGCCGTTTTTACGTGACCATTGCGATGACAGGCGAGATCGTGCAAAACACGCGGCAGCTGTTCCAATGGTTCTTCATGATTCACCAGCTGGTCACTGGTGACGACACCGTCGATGATGAAGTCGAGCGCCCGCCGGATATAGGCGGGGGTGTGGTGGAAACTCGCCTTGCAAGTGATCTCCGAATAGTGCAGCAACGTGGTATCCAGTTTTACAGACGCGCCGGCCGGACATCCGCCAAAGAAATTCACTGTTCCGCCCTTGCGAGCGAGCCGCGTCGCGAGTTCCCAGGTGTGAGGCTGCCCGATCGCCTCGATAACGACATCGGCTCCACGGCCATCCGTCTCCTTTTTAACTTCGTCGATAAGTGAGGATGTATTTTCGCCCATCAAGACGCCGCTATGAGCGCCAAGGAGAATAGCGCGGTCAAGCTGCTCGAGGCGGCGCGCAATGGCGATCACGCGAGCACCCATCGCTTCACGCGCCAAGCGTACCAACATCAGCCCAAGTGGGCCGAGTCCCATGACGGCAACGGTATCACCCGGCCGTAGGTTGCATTCTTCAATCGCACGGAGGGCACAAGCAAGCGGCTCGGTCAGCGCCGCATCCGAATAGTTCAGGCTGGCGGGAATATGATGCGTATTGCTGCGTACGATGCGAGCGGGAATGCGAATATATTCCGCATACGCGCCGTTATTGAATAAAAGATCTTCACAAAGATTCGGTTGACCGCGGCGGCAGAAAAAGCACTCTTCGCAAGGCGCGGAATTTGCCGCAACCACTCGATTGCCCGCTTTGAAACCCGTTACGCCATCACCAACGTCAACTACGTCGCCGGCAAGTTCGTGTCCAAACAGGACTGGGGGTTGCAGCATTCTGGCGTGGTAGCCACGCCGGAACACCTTGACGTCGGTACCGCAGGTCAGAGCAGTGCGAACACGCACCAGAAGCTCACCGGGACCAATCTCCGGAACCGGGATCGATTCTACCCGAACGTCTTCCTTACCGTGAAGAATGGCCGCGCGCATGGTGGCAATAGCAACGGAAGTGCTCATGTAAGTTCCTGAGGATGCACCACAACCTTCAGCGAAGAAGGGCTAGGATGAAGGGCGATATCAATGCCCCGTTCTATTTCCGCCAGCGGAACGCGATCGGAGATGATTTCTTCGAGCGGCAGCTCGCCGCTGAAGACCAGGCGTGCGGATTCCGCTTGCAGGTCGATGTCGGAGCTATAGGAGCCGAACAACATACGTTCCCCCACACAGATGTCCGCGCCGGCGATCTCGATGCCGTCTTTTGCCGACGTCTGCGCAAACAAAAGTACTTTTGCCCCGGGGCGCGAAATGCGAAGAGCCTGATTTACCAAGCCGGGAGCATTGGTGGCGACGATAACAGCGTCTACGCCGCGTCCTTCAGTAACTTCTCTAGCATAGGGTTCGAAACGGCTGTCACGGGGATCGCAGGCGGTTGCTCCAAAGCGCGCCGACAGATCACGCCGCAGCGGAATCGTATCCGTAGCTAGAATCCTGGCGCCTGTACGCTTCGCAAGCATGGTAAAAACTAACCCAATTGGTCCCTGGCCGAGTATTGCCACCACGTCGCCGCTCCCCAGCCGCAGCATTTCGGTGGCCTTGAGACAAGTATTAACCGGTTCCACCCAACATGCCAGATCAAACGACACCCCGGGCGGTATTCTTTCAAGTCCGCGCTCTACAATCCAATCCATCACGCGAACATACTGCGCAAAGCCGCCGCCCGCAGGCTCGAAACCGGCGGTAATTCCGACTTTTTTGTAAATCGGGCATTGAGCGTACAAGCGTCGCTCACAATAAAAGCAATCGCCGCACGGAACGTGATGAAACGCAATCACGCGATCGCCGACCGAATAGCGAGTCACGTTTTCTCCCACCATCGCAATTACGCCGGCCGTTTCATGCCCATAAATCCGTGGCGGCGGTAGGAGATTATATTGAACTTTCTTAAGATCAGTATGACAAATGCCGCACGCCTGGACATAAACGAGGACCTCGCCGGGCGCTAAACGCGGCGTCGCCACAGTTTCCACCACAATTCGACCCTCGCCGCGATACACAGCAGCTTTCATTGTGGCTGGAACCGATTCAGTCCACGGGAGCACTGTTTGAATCCGGCTTGATTCGGCAGTCTGCAAGAAATTCTCCAAGCTCTGTAGCCGCTTTGTCAGCGCGACCTTTCAAACGGAAAAGATCGGGCAACAGATGCGGATGCGTTAGGGCGTACGTCCTAATTTTCCCACGCGCGATACGCCCTTCGGGGCTTCGCATCGAATTCAGATCGAACGCGAACGATTCGTCTGCCCGATCCGAAACAACTTTTACGCAATAGAACGGTATGCCGTTCCGGCGAGTATGCCTGACCACGCCTCCGGCCTCCATTTCGACGGCGATCGCACCGCTTTCGGCTAAGCTTCGCTTTTCTGACGCCGTACTCGCGATGCGATTCTGCGAGATGACAATCCCGACAAAGGCGTTTTCGGGAATTGGATCGGGCATGTCACAAACAACCGTTTCTCCCGTATCGGCAAGCAGCACAGCCGATCCGACAACAATCCCGCCTTCGCGTAGTTCCGGATCCAAGGCTCCGCAAAACCCGGTACTGACAACGGCTTCAAGAACCGAAGACGACAGGTCGGCCACGGTAACCGCACGAATAGCCACTTCGACGGCGCGCGTTGCCAACTGGGGTCCAGCTCCGTGTGCCGCGAGTATTACGCGTCGCCCATCGAGAATCCCTTCCATAGCGTAATCGAGCGGCCAATTCAGTTTTCGCGAACCTTCAAGGCGCTTACGAAAAGGCTCGAGTTCGGCGGCTTCAGAGGCAACATACAAAACTGCCATAGTCGTTTAGCGATACCCGTTTTCGCTGAACCACTTCACCGCTTTTTCAAGCGCCGTTTCGGCGGGACGCGGCGAAAAACCGATTTCACGAGTTGCTTTTGCATGCGTGACAAACATTTTTTTGCGGGCCATTTTCACCCCCTCCAAGGGAGCGATCGGCGGTTTCCCCGTAATATAAGAAAGTCCCGTCGTAACCACCCCTGCGGCGTAGGCGATGGCGTACGGAATCTTCAGGCGTGGCGCCTTCTTATGCGACAGAGCGGCTAGCTTGCCGAGAATCTGCGCGAAGGTCAGGTTCTCCGACCCCAGGATATAGCGCTCTCCAATTCGGCCGTGTTGCGCGGCTAACAAGTGGCCCATCGCAACGTCTTCGGCATCGACAATGTTTAATCCCGTATCCAAAATCGCCGTCATTTTTCCGTCCAAAAAATCGACGATAATCTTGCCGGTCGGCGTAGGCTTCCAATCATGATCTCCCACCGGAGCAGTGGGATTGACGATGACAACCGGAAGACCTTCCCGGGCTTTCCGAAGCGCGACCTCCTCTGCCAGCCACTTGGATCGTTTATAGTGACCAGCCATGTCTTTAACTGACACTGGCGTATTCTCATCACCGATTTCGTTTTTTGGCATACCTATGCATCCGACGGTGCTGGTGTATACGATTTTCTTTACACCGGCGCGTTCGGCTGCTTCGAGAATGTTGTGGGTGCCATCGACGTTCGACTGATAGAGCGAATCGGAATTGCGCGACCAGAGACGGTAGTCGGCGGCAACGTGGAAAAGAAATTGGCAGCCGTCGACGGCGCGCGTGAGGGAGGATGGGTCTCGTAGATCGCCAGTGACCCGTTCTACGTCCAGTTCCCGAAGATGGCTCCCAGGACGACAAAGAGCGCGGACTTGATGGCCATTCTCGCTCAGCACACGGGCGACATGCCAGCCAAGAAATCCTGTCGCGCCAGTTACTAATGTGAGGGACAAGCGAGGGAACGCGCGGTCTTACCCGAGCGCCTGGATTCCTTTACCATCGATGCCGCTCAGTTTATCGCGCACGAGTAAATAGTCTCGCCACCGGCGGCGCTGCGCGTCGGCTGTTCGTCCAACAATGGGGCGACGGCCTTCACAAACGTGGACAACGCGAATAGCGGGAACATGTTGCGATACTCCGTGTAGCAGAGATAGAACACTCGCGGGAATCCAGTACCTGTTGAATACTGTTCGTCCCAGTTGCCATCGGAGCGCTGCGTGCGCAGCAGGTAATTTACTCCATTCGAGAGACTGTCGCTGCGAATATCGCCGCCCGCGAGAAGAGCAAGAATGGCCCATGCCGTTTGCGATGGTGTGCTGGGATTCTGAACAAATCGGCCTTCATCGTAACTCGCGCAATTTTCACCCCAGCCGCCGTCGACATTCTGATATGCACGAATGAATTCCAGAGCTTGCTGGATGCACGGTTCGTTTTCACTCATGCCCGCCGCGCGCAGCCCACGAAGCGCCAGGAAAGTACCATAAATGTAATTGACGCCCCAGCGGCCGTACCAGCTTCCGTCCTGTTCCTGAGCATCCAATAGATAGCCAACCGCGCGACGGATGGATGGATGGCCCTGCGGCACTCCCGACCGCACCAAGGCTTCGATCACACGTCCCGTGATGTCGGGACACGACGGATCAAGCATGGCGTTGTGATCGGCGAACGGCACATGACTCAGCAAGTTCCAGTTGTTATCGGCATCGAAAGCAGCCCAACCACCGTCCTTGCTTTGCATCGCGAAAAGCCAGTTGATGGAGCGCTGCATACACGCGCGCTGTTTGGCCGGATCGGAGGCGTGGGCGTGCTCCATCGCCAACAAGACCATCGCGGTGTCATCGACGTCCGGGTAGAATTCGTTGTTAAATTCGAAGGCCCAGCCGGAAGGCTCAACGTGGGGACGCTTCATCGACCAATCGCCTTTGCGTCTTACTTCCTTCGTCAATAACCAGTCGGCAACACTACGCAGCGCCTCGGGCGGGGCAACACCGCTTTCACCCAGCGCATGAGCCGCAATGGCTGTATCCCATACCGGCGAGAAACACGGCTGCATGTAGAAGCCACGGCGATCGTCATCCACCATCAGCTTGTTGAATTCTCTTTCCGCCTGCTGGCGCAAAGGATGCTCCGGCCCATAGCCAAGCACGTCCAAAGCCATGATGGAATACTGCATGGATGGGTAGATGGCTCCTAGACCGTCCGAGCCTTCAAAACGCTCAACCATCCATTCGGCGCACTTACGCACGGCGTACTTGCGGAGAAACTTCGGGCCCATGCGTTCCCACACCTTAAGCATCTTGTCCAATCGAAGGAAAAAGTTCCGCAGACTGAAATACTTGAGGTCACGTTCCGGCCGCACAGGCGCCCCAGGCAGGAACAACTCTTCCACAGTGAAACCGGCCGGGACAGGCCGATTCGGATCGGCTGCATGCACGATAGCCAGGGAGATCACAATGGCTCGCGTCCAGGAAGACATCTGATAGATGAACCGGAGCGGCAGTAGGATGATCTCAGGCGGAATCGTTGGACAAGCGCTCCGCGGATAAAGACCAAAGAGGCTCAGGTTGATACGAACGTAGCTGTTAGCGGCCTGAATACCACCAAGCTCCAGGATGCGAGACCGAAGGCGCTGCATGCGCCCGTCGTTCGCGGGCAAGCCGGCAAGCTTTAAGGCAGTGTACGCCTTGATCGAAGCGCTGACCTCTGATGGGCCGCGCAGATAAATGTTGAAGCCGCCGTCTTCCAGCTGCCGGGATAGAATCGACGCCACCGCCCGTTCGATCTTCGGCCGACTGGGCGGATTCCAAACGCCATTCACCGGCGGATGCAGCCAGAGTTCGGTCAGAATATAGTCGGATTCGAGCGTCGTATCCGCAGTCAGGTCTGCCCACCAGAAGCCTTGAGAAGACTTCCGGTCAAGCAAGGCTGCCGCGGCTTTTTGGATCGCATCGCAGCTTGCAGCATGCAGCGTATCGTATGCTTGCAGACTCGACTTCATCGTTTCGCGCTAGGTTCGCACCGTATAGAGACGTGGAGTAAAACTCTCAAGATCGGACGGCAGCGTAAATCGCACATCCTCCTCCTTGATTTCTGCTTCCTCGAGGAAGGTATAACCATTCCGTTGCAGATGCGTAATTAGTTCCTCAACCAGATGTTCCGGAGCGGAGGCGCCGGCGGTCACGGCCACCGTATCGACCCCGTCGAGCATGGACGGCTGAACTTCACTACAATCATCCAGCAGATATGCGGGAACACCCGCCTTCTGGCAAACTTCAACAAGGCGCCGGGAATTCGAGCTATTCTGCGACCCAACCACAAGCAAGGCCTGACACAAAGGGGCTACCGCTTTGACGGCTAGCTGCCGGTTCTCGGTTGCGTAACAAATGTCCTGGGTTTTGGGTCCGACTATCTTCGGAAAGCGCTCCATCAACCGGCGTACGATATCTTTCGTTTCATCCAAAGACAAAGTCGTTTGCGTAAGATAGACGACACGGTCCGGGTTCCTGATTTCCAGGCGATCTACATCTTCCACGTCCGACACCAGAATTGTGCTCGCCGGCGCCTCGCCCAATGTGCCAATCACTTCGTCGTGATCGCGGTGGCCGATCAGCACAATCGTGTAGTCTTGCTTGGCAAACCGAACCGCTTCCAGATGCACCTTTGTTACCAGAGGGCAGGTCGCGTCGATGACTTGAAGACTTCGTTCCTTAGCCTCGGCGCGAACCGCTGGCGACACGCCGTGGGCGCTGAAAATAACCCGGGCGCCTTCCGGCACCTCCGAAAGCTCTTCCACGAAAATGGCGCCCGCCCGCCGCAATTCGTCCACTACGTGACGATTGTGAACAATTTCCTTACGAACATAGATGGGCGCGCCATACAGATCCAGCGCAATTTTTACCACATCGATGGCCCGCACGACACCGGCGCAGAAACCCCGCGGCTTCAGCAGGAGAATCTTCTTAGTGCCGCTGTCTGCTAATCTCACGGTTTCGGGCGCGGCAACGTCAAAAACAGATTCCGTGATGGGCATAGGGGAAAAATCCAGTATAGCAATGCCCTGTATTTTCATCGACTAAGAATGCCTAACGGTAAGATTTTTTGGCTAAGCGCGGGAATCTTTGAGCCAAGCGCACGGCGGGAATCTCTATCGAGTAATCGCCGGCGAAACGGAGCCTTGGTCGCGAAGCAAAGACGGGCGATTGTTTGCCAAGATTGTGGGCAGCGACCGGCCCTTTGCCGCCTAGCTTCCAATTAGCCGGGCGTAGACGCTGCGGGCCACTCCCGCATCGGTGGTGCCCTTGATAATGGCACGCCCATCCGGAAAAACTGTCACGTCGTACTTGGGAAGAGTCATGCGCAAGGCAAAATCGGTCACGCGCACCGCGCCCAAAGGCCGCAGGCGATCCGCTAACGTTCTTAAATCTAGCGGATTCTTAGAATCGTGCAACTGCACGGCATTTCGTCCGCATAGACTAACCGGCACGCGGCGTTCGCCATCCAGGAACCGAAACACCCGGTCGCGGCAGGTTCGGCATTGCGGATCCTGCTCCGCGCGGACACGGCGAAACTCTCCCTGCCAAACGTCCAAGGTCTGGACGGAGCAGTGGAAGTCCTCCCATCCGGCCAGAAGTCGGAGCGTCATCGCTACCTGTATGGAGGCCACAGCCGCGGTGGCCGACCCCAGAACTCCATTTACGTCGCAAGTCGGCTGAATTCCCGGCGGCGGATCGGGATAAATACAACTGAAACACGGTCCGCGTTCCGGCACGACAGGCATGGCAATGCCATAGCTTCCAATCGCTGCCCCATAAATCCAGGGGATACCTGTTTTCACGCTGATATCGTTGATGAGGTAGCGCGTCTCAAAGTTGTCTGTACCATCGAGGATGATATGGGATCCGGTAAGCAAATCCTCTGCGTTGGAGGGCGTCAGATCGGATACATGACTTTGCGTCTCAACGCCCGAATTCAGCCGGGCCAATCGCCGGGCGGCAGCCACTGCTTTTGGGACCTCCTCAAGAGCGTCGCATTCGTCGTAGAGCCATTGGCGCTGGAGGTTGGAAAGCTCCACCGTATCGCGGTCGATCAGGATCAGGCGTCCGACACCGGCGCGGACGAGCGCCTCGGCCTGAAAACTTCCAAGAGCACCGCAGCCTACCACGCTCACCGTGGCGCCGCGAATCTTTTCCTGCCCGCTTTCGCCTATCGGCGGAAACAGAATCTGCCGGGAGTAACGATCCCGCTCACCCGGGCTCATATGGTCCGATGTTAGCAGCTGGAATCCGCTCCGCCAGCGCTGAGCGCGGGCTAAAAAGCGTAAAGGCGGCGGATGCGCACCGCCAGACAGCAAAGGAACTCGCCGGCTCTTCGGGCGGCGTGCTTAACACCGCGCCCGTTTGGGGCGGTTTCCTTAATAGCGCACAAGCCGCCGGGCGCGGCACCAGACAAAAGAGGAACTCAGCGGACCTGGCCGCGTCCGGCGAGTCTGTTGTGCGCGAGTTCCTTGAGAGAATCGCGGCCGTACTATACAAGGTCTGCTGTCTAGCGGCTCTCTCGCCGCTGTTTTGCATCAACGTAAGAGCCGTCGACTCCAATGCGTGGCTGATTCAAAACGCGATGCGGTTCGAAGGGAAACGGATCACCAGCGTCTCCTTCCAAAACCCCGGTTCCGCATTAGCAGTCCAGCCGATGCGCGAGAACGAACTTTCGGCGATATTGCCCTTCGGACCAGGCTCTATTTTTCACGAAGCCGATCTTCACGTTGCCCTCCAACGGTTGTATGCAACGGGCCATTACCTGCAAATCGCGATCGATGCCGCCGATCAGCCCGACGGTGTCGCCTTGCGGTTTCTTACCACGACGGCATACTTTATCGGACACGTGTCGATCAATGGCGTCAACGCCCCGCCGAACCGCGGACAGCTTTTCGGCATTGCTAAGTTGCGCCTGGGCACTCGCTTCGACACCACGGATACGAACCAGGCCATCGATTCCATGAAAGACCTGTTGCGTCAAAACGGTTTTTACAACGCACAGATTGGCAGCCATGTCACTTATGATCCCGCCACTTCACAAACGGCGATCCGCTTCGACATCAGCACCGGAAAGCGCGCTCGGTTCGAACGCCCCGCGATTACCGGGGACAACGTTTCCACCGACGAAATTGTAAATATCAGCCGTTGGCAACGGCTCTACGGACTACTCGGTTGGCAGCAGGTAACCGAAGAGCGCGTGCAGAACGGCATGAACAACATACGCAGCTACTACGACAAGCGCGACCTCCTGCAATCTCAAATCATGCTGACCCGTCAGTACAACAGTGCAACCAATACGGTGAAGCCGGTGATTCATATCAATACCGGACCGCGCGTCGCCGTGCGCGTGACGGGCGCAAAGATGAGCGCGGCGCAGCTCAAGACACTCATTCCCATCTTTCAGGAACGTGCAATCGATACCGAGCTTCTGGATGAGGGCGAGCAAAAGATCGAACAATTTCTGCAGGGCGAAGGTTACTTTGGAGCCGAAGCCTCATACTCGGTCGCAAAGAACGAGGACGGCCGCATGACCACGGTTACTTATACCGTCGAGCGTGGGCAGCGCCATCGTTTCGTGTATCTCGGAATCTCCGGAAATCGTTATTTCCCTTCTGAGACGCTGCGCGAGCGAATGTACGAAATTCCCGCTGAATTTCCCCGCTACCCAAATGGACGATTCAGCCTCACCTACCTGCAAAATGACGTGGACTCGCTTAAGCGGTTATACGCTGCGAACGGATTTCCGCAGGCAAAGTTGACCACGCGCGTGGTAGACGATCTCGATGGCATACGCGGACATGTCGGGGTCTATTTCACGGTCGACGAAGGAAGTCAGATTCTGATCGCCGATTTATCGATTGAAGGCGCGGCGGCAGAAGATTTGGCGGCAATCCGCCAGGCGCTGGCGTCGACGCGAGGTCAACCATTCAGCGGCGACAGCGTCGCTCTTGATCGCGAAAACACGCTGAACTACTATTACAATCTCGGCTACCTGGCAGCCGCCTTCGAGTATTCCGTCGAGCCCGGATACGACGCAAATCATGTGCGATTGAAATACACAATTACACCTGGCACGCGTACGTATGTTCGGGAGGTAATTATCTCCGGAATGCAAACCACACGGCCGGATTTGGTTCTTCACCGAATTGAGTTGAAGAAAGGCGATCCGCTATCCCTTCTCGAACAAACAGACAGCCAGCGCCGCCTTTACAACCTCGGAATATTCGCTCGTGTGAACACGACTTTGCAGAACCCCGATGGCGAGGAAAGCTATAAAAATGTGCTCTACGACATTGATGAAGCAAGCCACTACACCCTGAATATAGGGGTCGGCGCCCAAATCGGACGCATTGGGGGCGGAGCCACGAGTCTCGATAATCCGGCTGGAACGACTGGCTTCGCACCACGTATCGCGGTTGGGATCACGCGTGAAAATTTTCTCGGCTTGGGACAGAGCCTGGGCCTGCAAACGGGCCTCTCGACGATCGAACAAAAAGCTGCCTTAAGCTGGTTTATCCCGCAGTTCGTCTCCAATCCAAACTTGAGTCTTACATCGGCGGTGTTGATAGACGATACCAACGACATACGGACGTACAACGCACGACGTCGGGAGGCGTCGCTCCAGTTGGCCCAGAAAGTATCGCGGGCATACACGTTGCAATATCGGCTGGTATTCCGCCATGTCACTCTTTCGGATCTCAAAATCGATCCGCTCCTTGTCCCCTTGCTCGCACAGCCGGAAACGATCGGGCTGACCGAAATTTCTTTGATTGAGGACAAACGTGACGACCCGACGGACGCGCACCGCGGCGTTTACAACACCTTGGATCTTTCCTACGCACCCGGATTTCTTGGCTCGCAGATTCAATTCGGCCGCGCCCTGTTTCGCAATTCCACTTATCACCCGTTTGGGCGCGGGCGCAACTTAGTAGTCGCCCGCAGCACGCAATTCGGAATCATTGAAGGAGCGGGCCCGCCGGGGAACATTCCGTTAGCAGAGCGTATGTACTCAGGCGGTTCGACCAGCATACGCGCCTTCCCGGATTTTCAAGCCGGACCTCGCGATACGGTTACCGGATTCCCGCTGGGAGGTAATGCGCTCTTCATCAACAACCTGGAACTGCGCTTCCCACTCTATGGCGACAATTTGAAGGCGGTTATCTTTCACGACGCGGGGAACGTCTATACAAGCATTAACGACTTCAGCGCTCGCTTCCGCCAGGAGAATCTCCAGGACTTCAACTATATGGTTCAGGATGTCGGCATTGGGATTCGATATCGTACGCCGATCGGGCCGATTCGCGCGGATTTTTCTTTCAGCCCCGATGCACCACGGTTCTTTGGCCTGAAAGGAACGGAAGAAGACTACATAAACGGAACGGCAACATCGACTGTTCAAAAGATCAACGCATTTCAATTCCACATCTCGCTCGGGCAGGCCTTCTAATGGGTACGTAATTGGCAATCTATTCTTTTTTCGCAGGAGCGCAAAGGACACAGATGTGCGCCATCAGTCAGCAGAGACACTCTCAAATCGTTCGGGTGGCGCGCTCGATTCTGGGCCAGTTTTGCGCGGTTTCCTTACTAGCAATTTTTTTTGCGTCCATAACGCGAGCCGCGACCGTCGACCAGATCGAAGTCGTTGTGGATCGTCAAATCATCACCGAGATCGAGGTCGAGGAAGACATTCGCGTAACTGATTTCTTGAACGGAACCGTATTCGATGCGAGCACAGAATCAAATGCCGTGCTGGAGCAGCGGCGCGCGGCGGCCGAGCGGCTGATTGACCAAGCTCTTATCAGACAGGAAATGGCGCTCTCGCACTATCCCTGGGTCCCTGAATCGGCGATTGATCAAGCGGTAGAACAGCTTCGTCTGGCAAGAGGCGCCACGGCGTTTGAAGCGACCCTGGAAAGGAATCAGATCTCTTTAGCGGTGCTGCGCGATCATCTTGCGCTTCAGCTGACGACCATACGTTTCGTCGCGTTTCGCTTTCGTCCCGAGTTAGGAATTTCTGATAACGATGTGGAAGACTACTACCGCCGCATGTCCTCAAAATGGGGGACGGAACATCCAAACCAACCAGTCCCCAGTTTTGATTCCAGCCGAACAAGCATTCGGCGTACGCTTGTGGACGAGCGCACGAATCAGGCACTGGACGATTGGTTGCGAGATGCGCGGCAACGCACATCGGTAGACTACCTAGATCCCACTCTGCAGCCCGTTAAATGAGCAAACGTCGCCGCATTGTTATTTGGTTGGTTACTGCCTTCGTAGTGGGGATTTTCGCGTTTTGTCTTACCGGCATTTTCATCCTTCGTTCCCATTGGTTCTCCAATTTCGTTCGCTTGCGTACCGTGGCGGCCATCGAACGCGCCACTGGGGGCCAAGTGGAACTGCGCAGTTTTCACTTCGACTGGAGCACCCTGACTGCCGAGTTTGGAGATCTGATCGTTCATGGAACGGAGCCGTCATCCGCACCGCCGATGTTCGAAACGCCGTTTATTCGCATTACCTTTCCCGCTACGGCGCTGCTTCGACGGCAGATTGTGATTCACTCCATGCGGGTCGATCGTCCTCAGATCTATCTTTTAGTGCGGCCGGATGGCAGCACGAATATCCCTCAAGTTCAAAATGACTCTATCGATATAGCGGATCTGCTGTCACTGGAAATCGGAAATTTTGCCTTCAACAATGGATTGGTTCGAACGGACGTACAGCGTATCCCGCTGCAAGCGCAAGGCAGTAATCTTTCGTTGTCGTTACGGTATGCGCAGCGGCCGGCGCAGTATCAGATTCAGATTTTCTGTTCTCAACTACGCTTGGATTCGCTCGGCCGGAAATCTCTCGACGGTGCACTCGATCTGACTGTGCAACTCGAAAAAAATCGGATCGGTGTCCAAAAAGCAGTTGTAACTGCGGCAGCTTCCCAGGTTCAGGCGCGCGGCGTCATTGAACACCTCAACGATCCTGTTGTAGATTTCGACGTAAAAGCGAATCTGACTGCCACCGACCTCACCAACTTCCTTCAAATGTCGAAGCTCTCAAGCGGCACGTTCGCCATCGCCGGCCTATTCCACTACGACAGCTCGCGCTCGACGAACTTCGCGGGTCGTCTGGTTGGAGAGCACGTAACCTATCAATTCCCCGTCGCGACTTTGGCAAACGCATCCTTTACAAGCGATGTCAACGCGACTGCGGCAGGCGCGCTGCTGACCAACATGCACATCCGGACAGCCGAGGGTTCGGTCAGCGCGAAAGCCCAACTTGCCAACTGGAAAGTCTTTTCGTTAGAAGGCAACCTCGAGCACGGAGATCTGCGTGGCCTCTTTGCGTTATTCACCCGCCAAACACTGGTCTGGAGCGGGGTCGCGACCGGACCGCTAACGCTGAATTCCACCATCGATGGCCACGATTTCAATTTGCAGGCCCGTCTCGGTATTGCGGAGGGACGCGGGCCCGATCCGGTGTCGGGTAACGTTGATCTTGGATATCGTTATGCCGGCAATGTTTTGCAATTGGGCGCACAGCTTGCGTCCGCAAAAACCCGCGCCGGAATAGTTGGAACGCTAGGGCAGACTGTCAAAGTCCATCTGGAAACGACTGCCGTCGCCGAAGTCGAGCCTATCGTTGAAGCAACCGGTCACTCGTTAGCCGCGGCCAGAATAGAGCTGACGAACAGTGA